>Ga0209390_10000024_pt1 | contig 206567 bp, 157 predicted proteins | sample BON01_FD_187212 | JGI IMG/M metagenome (GOLD analysis project Ga0209390, IMG submission 187212) | Freshwater microbial communities from Lake Bonney liftoff mats and glacier meltwater in Antarctica - BON-01 (SPAdes) (version 2) | ecosystem: Environmental > Aquatic > Freshwater > Ice > Glacier... | reverse complement strand
AATCGCAATTACATTGTGCCTCGCCTCTCCGAGGCGAGATTTTGTTGTGCAACACGATACCGGTCTCGCCACGGAGTGACGAGCGACACTGAACAATCGCAATTACATTGTGCCTCGCCTCTCCGAGGCGAGATTTTGTTGTGCAACACGATACCGGTCTCGCCACGGAGTGACGAGCGACACTGAACAATCGCAATTACATTGTGCCTCGCCTCTCCGAGACGAGATTTTGTTGTGCAACACGATACCGGTCTCGCCACGGAGTGACGAGCGACACTGAACAATCGCAATTACATTGTGCCTCGCCTCTCCGAGGCGAGATTTTCTCCCCGTCGCCGCAGGATAGTTTTTGGAGCTCCGAATACGTTATGCTTCAAAGCCCTCTCCGAGCCCGCAGCAAGAAACGAGCTGGCATCACTTCCCGTCTTCGAACCTGCGTGACTTCTTCTGTAATGATCCCGCCGATAATTTTGCAAAGGGTGATTCATGACATCGTTCAGACTGACGCAACTGGTCGCTGTATGTCTGGTGTGTTTAACTCCCGCCGCGCTGCAGGCTGATCCGCTGCAGGCCGGAGCCGCGACAAGCAATCTGACACCCCCAATCGGGGATCCGATTATTGGCGGCTTCGTGCCGTATCCGTCAACCAGCATTCACGACGAACTGCATGCGAGATGCCTGATCCTTGACGATGGCCAGACACAACTGGCTTTGGTTGTCTGCGATCTGCTGGGCATTCACCGAATCGTCAGTGAGGAAGCTCGCAGACTTATCCATGAACAGCACGGAATCCCCAAAGAAAACGTCATGATCAGTGCCACGCACACACATTCTGCCACCAGCGCTCTGGGCGACGACCGGCTCGCCCCGGATCAGAAACCGAACGATTACCAGGCCTTTGTCGCCCGCCGAATTGCAGACGGTGTGACACGTGCTCTTCACAATCGTCGCCCGGCAAAACTGGCGTTCGGATCTGTCGATGTTCCCGATCATTTGTTCAATCGTCGCTGGTACATGCGTCCCGGAACAATGCCGGCGAATCCGTTTGGCGGCACCGATCTTGTGAAAATGAATCCACCGAGCGGCAGTCCGAACCTGATGGAGCCCGCTGGTCCAATCGATCCGGCCGTTTCGATGATCGCTGTCCAGGACCTGAACGGTCGGCCCATTTCTCTGTTTGCCGCCTATTCGCTGCACTATGTGGGCGGAGTTGGCGCGAGCGACATCTCCGCGGATTACTATGGGTACTTCTGTGAGTTTCTGCGGGAGATGGTCGACGCCGAATCGTCGACCTCTGATGATAATAATGGTGATGACACAGACCTGCCTCCGTTCGTCGGCTTGATGGCCAACGGTACCAGCGGTGACATCAACAACATCAACTTTGTGAAACCGCGGCCGACAAAGAAGCCGTATGAACAGATGAAGTATGTCGCTCGCGATGTGGCGACCAAAGTTTTCGCGGCTATGAAATCGCTCGAGTACCAGGAACAGATTCCTCTGGCAGCCGCTTATCGTGAGCCGGTGATTGCATGGCGGAAGCCAACGGACGAGCAGCACAAGTGGGCCGAGTCGACCATTGCCGCGGGAGCAAAAAATGATTCCGATCTGTCGTTCATTTACGCTCAGCGAACTATGAAGCTGGCTGGATATCCGGAGACGACCACAATCCCGGTACAGATTCTTCGGATCGGCGATGTGTGCATTGGCACGATGCCATGTGAAGTGTTCTGCGAAATCGGCCTGGAATTCAAGGACCGCTGCCCGCTGCCAAAACCGTTCCTTGTCGAGCTGGCTCATGGGTACTTCGGCTACTTGCCGACTCCGCGTCAGATGGAACTGGGCGGCTATGAAACATGGATCGGGACAAACCGCCTGGAGCCCACTGCTTCGGACAAACTGCTGGCAGAATTAATGGCGATGGCGAACGAGGTCGCGGGAGAAAAGAAATAGTGGAGTTGTACCGGTGGAATGTGTAATCGCAGTCTGACTCAACAGGATTTAGACGATTCAAGAAGACATTTTGCCGCCTGTCACTTGTTTCAGGTCCGGGATAACAGGCTGGTGCCGTGGGCCACTCACTTTGGAAAGTAGCAGGCACTTTCCAAGTGCCGTAGCCCTAAAAAAAAAAGAATTGGCGGACGGCACACGGAGAGTGCCTGCTACTTTTTGAACGGTTAAACGAATTCTGCCCAATTACTTGTGCGTGAGTGCTTATTTCCAGACAAACTTTCAGCCGGCGATGATTACGATTCAGCCGGGAGGCACCGCGAATATGTCTGCTCTGATTGAGCTGAACAATTTGACCAAGGACTATGGCGACTTTCGAGCGTTGTCGGATGTGAATCTCACGATCAACGAGGGTATCACCGGGCTCCTGGGCCCGAACGGTGCGGGGAAAAGTACGCTCATCAAAGTGTTGCTCGGACTTGTTCGCACGAATTCCGGAACTGGCCATATCCTCGGTTTTCCGCTCGGACAGTCGGCCGCCCAACTGCGAACTCTGATCGGCTACATGCCCGAGGATGACTGTTACATTCACGGGCTGACTGGCATTGAATCCATTCAGGTGGCGGCCCGCCTGTCGTGCATGCCCAATACCGAAGCTCTGCGCCGCGGACATGAGATTCTTGATTTTTGCGGGACTGGTCAGGAACGTTATCGTCCGGTGGAAACGTATTCCACGGGGATGCGCCAGAAGCTGCGTTTTGCGATGGCCATCGTTCATGATCCAAAGCTGCTGATTCTTGATGAACCGACGTCCGGTCTGGATCCGGAGGAACGCGAAGCCATGCTGAACCGAATTCGGATTCTCGCTCGGGAGTTTCATAAGTCGGTGATCCTGTGTACTCATATTCTGCCCGATGTGCAGACGGTCTGTGATCGAGTCATCATTCTGGCCGCGGGATCTGTGCGAGTCAGCGACACTCTGGAATCGCTGTGCCGCATGCCCGATCCTTCCGTGACGGTGAGCGTTACAGGTGACTACCGAGCTTTGAATCAGTCGCTGCTCAGCCAGAACCTTCGCTCGTTCGTCGTTCTGCCACATCAGTTGCAGGTGGCAGGCGGAGCCGACCAGGTCAGCTCTGTGTTATGGTCCGCTGCAGCCGCCTCAGACTGCGTGATTCGCAGTTTGACGCCTTCCAAAAATTCACTCGAACAAATTTTTCTCGACGCCGTCCGCGAGGTTCATCGTGCCGATTCATAATCTGGGTTACCGTGAATGGCACGGAGAACTGAAATCGTCCAGCAGTCGCTGGCTGGTCGTTGCGGAGATCGGTGTTCGTCGAGCCTGGCAGAGCATGTGGCTGCGGCGCATGATTTATCTGGCCTGGGTCCCGGGCGTGGTGATGGGATTCATGATTTTCCTGTTCGAGCAGTCCCAAAAGAATGACGGAGCAGCTCGGCAGATTCTGATCAACCTTGGTCCCATGCTTGTAACGGGATTAGACGCGGACCCAGATCTGCGAGCCGAGTTTTTTCGGCTCTTCACTGAAACAGGTTCTCCCGAAGAGCGTCGCCACGCGTTCTGGTCGAAATTATTGCTGAGCCTGTTTCGCAGATCACAGCCGCTGATTCTGATCCCGATGGTTGGCGTGATCGCTCCACCGCTGATTTCTCAGGACTTTCGGTCGCGTGCGTTCCTGCTGTATTTTTCGCGACCGCTGACAAAACTTCAGTACATCTTCGGCAAAGCGGCCACCATCATGTTGTACCTGTTCCTGATCACGCTGGTTCCGGCGCTCACCCTTTTTCTTGTGGGAGTGCTGCTTTCTCCGAGCCTCAGCGTTCTCTTTGCCACATGGGATCTGGTGGTGCGTGTCGTCGCGGTTTCGTGCATCATTGTGGTGCCATCCACCTTCCTTGCCCTGATGCTGTCGTCGCTGACGATGGAATCCCGCTACGCCTCATTCGCCTGGTTCGCGATCTGGATCTTTGGCTTTCTGACGTATTCGATCGTCGTTCCGTTTTCATCACCGGGCGACACTTCGCTGCTGCAATGCGTGTCGCTGTATCACGTCTTCAGCGATGTGGCTGGCTGGATACTCGACAAACGTCTGGCAGTTGCGGGCATCGAAACTCGGCTCGTAATGCTGGCGACTCTGACTGCGATCTCCATGGCCGTCGTGTATCGTCGCGTCTCCGCACCCATGGAAATCTGATGCCATGTGCATGCCGTTCAAATCTTCACGCGAGATGTGGCCCAGACGGACAGCTCTTCGCGATTGATTTTTACGTTGTGACGAGTATCCACCGGCAGCGATGGATGGAACAGAATTCTGTCAATTGCTGCGGTCAGACTATTCTTAGCCGCCAGAGTCAGAAGTTCCTGTTTCAGCCGCGCCTGATCGGAAACTGTCTTTGGGAACTGACCGGGCTCGGGTTCGACCACAATCACCGGAACCTGCTGGCCTCGCTGACCGATTCCCACCAAAGCACTCCGATAAATCTGCGGATGGTTATTAAAGATCGCTTCGCAGCAGACAGAATACATCGGGCCGCTGGCCGGAAACACGATGTGAGCTTTGCGACCGCAAAACCAGAGTCGCCCGGATTCGTCGAGATATCCGACATCGCCCATGCGATGCCAGAACGTCGCGCCGTCGCTGATCTTCGCGCCCGCGGTCGCGTCGGGGCGGCGAAAATACTGCCGCGTCGCCACGGGGCCCTGCACAATGATCTCGCCAATTTCGCCGTGCGGTAGCTGCCGAGTTTCCCGGATATCGTTCAGCGGTTCGAACGACGTTTGAATGATCCGGACCTGCATTTGATTGAACACCGTGCCGATGCACGTGCCATTGCCGACAGACGTCAATGCAGCCGTTTCCTGAAGGACCGCGCGTCCGCCAATCGAGGCCACTGGCAGGCATTCGGTCGCTCCATAAGGCGTGTAGATGTCTGCATCGGGCGACAGCGCGGCTGTCATTCGCTTTAGCACATGAATCGGCACCGGTGCCCCGGCTGAAAGAACTCGTTTCAGAGTTGGCAGCTGAATTCCGTGCTCTTCACAGTATCGCCCCACGCGGTTCCAGAGCGCCGGAGAACCATACGCCTGGGTCACTCCCTGACTGCGAATGGCTTCGAGAATACGTTCGGGATTAACCTTCGCAGGTCGAGTCGGATCCATGTCCGGAATCACGGTGGTAATCTGCATCGCCAGATTGAACAGCGCGAACAACGGGAAGCCGGGCAGGTCGATTTCGCCCGGTTGCGGGCCATAATGTTCGCGAATAAGATCGACCTGCGCATCGAACATTCCATGCTCATACAAAACACCCTTCGGAGGCCCCGTGCTGCCGCTTGTGAAAATAATGGCGGCCGAATCCGTGGCTGCGGTTTGCGGCAAGAGTGCGGCCGACGCGCGCCCGGCCGCCACAATCTCGCCATAGCTGCGACAATTCAGCCGGCGCGACTTCGGGCCCACGATCACGTTCAAACGCGCATTGCGATATCGCCAGGGCATGAGCTTGCGCACAACATGCACAGGAGGAATGGCGACGAAGCCATCCGGATCGACTTCGTCCAGACACTTCAGGACGCTCTTTTTTCCCATGCCTGGGTCGATCAAAGTGCAGATTGCACCCGTGCGAAAGATTCCGAAGGTCAAAGCGATGAACTCAATAGACGGCCGGACCATCAGGACGATGCGCTTGTCAGGGCTAACACCCAGCTCCATTAGTCCGCGAGCGATCGAGTCCGCTTCTTCGTCGAGTTCCCGAAAAGTCAGATGAGTCCACGCAACGCGACCGGCAGAATCCCGCGATTCTGGAAACACAACAGCACGCTGATGCGGGACGGCCACCGCGGAGGCGCGAAGTCGGTCGGCGATATTCATCGGTGAAGACATGCAGTACGGTTGGTTCACAAAAGGAGATAACGACAATCAGGATCAGCAGAAGGCTGCGGATTCAGCAGTTTCGAATGATCAGAGAAGAATGACCGATGAGGCAGCGATGTCAAACCCGGCGAAGTGTTTGGCCTTTGCTGAATTCATCAAAGCGATTCTTCTGGACCTGGCAAACCGGCAGCTTTTGCCGGTTCACTATTCGTGTACATGCCCGTCAAGGGGCGATACATCAAGTGCTGATTTCTGTCATCAGCATCCTTTCTTTCTTCTCCGGCGACATTCGTGAAATTCCGGTTCAGCAGGCTATCGTAAAGCATCGTCACCCGTCTCTGCCTGCGTTCGACTGAGAATTTTCAAATAGACACCGATGACTCACGGGGACATTCGCCCCGCGCCGTGTTTGAGTTCGGAACAAGGATGTGAGGACCGGCTCAGCTTGCGTCACCATCCATAACCGGAAGGGAATCCGGCCCAACAGCCAGATCAAAAGACGAAATGTCTGAAGGTCATGGCCTGTTACATTCGGACCGAATCTCTGTTTCAGACGGACTGATCGGAGCTTCGCGTTTAGATGAGGTTTGCCCCCAAATGCTGCGACTCAGTCCTCGTAAATCTTCCGCAATGCCAAATGTATTTGCGCTCCTTGTTTCAGGCATCAGCCTGACAATCATTTTTGGGAGCTTTGATCCAGCCCCTGCTGGCGAAGATCTCACGAGTTCAACGGCTTCTTCGGCATTGCCCGCCCCTGTGCCGCTGCCGCTGGACGATGCACAGGCTGCCGTCGTCGCTGACAGCACTGATGCAAGCGTGACGTCAAACCAGCCCGCTCCTTCAGCGGGGATCGTCATGGACCATGCAGACATGCTCAAGTTTTCCCTGCTGCTGATGCAGGACGGATCTCGGTTCATTGAAAATGTGGAGTCCTACTCGACGATCTTTCACAAGCAGGAACGAATTCAGGGGGATCTTGGCGGCGTTCAGACGATCGAAATGAAAGTCCGTCATCAGCCCACGTTCAGCATCTACATGAAATGGAAAAACGGCGACACCGGGCGTCAGCTGCTGTACAACGAAGAGTACGAAGATAAAAAGATGGTCGTTAAGCTGGGCGGTTTCAAGGGGCGACTTCTGCCAGCGATCAAGCTGGAACCTTCAGGCCCCGAAGCCATGGCCCAGGCTCGCTATCCGGTGACAGAAGCCGGTGTGTACGGGATGCTGAAGCAGTTAGTCCATTATCGCCAGAATGACATTAAGCGCGGCCAGGGAGTCCTTTGCGTGCGACTGCCAAACAGCGTGTGTGATGAACGTGATTGCTACTGCTTTTTGTACGTCTACGAATCGCCGAAGTACAACGAAACCTATCGCAAGAGCCTGCTGATGATGGATACACGGTACCATGTTCCGCTGCGAGTTATCAATCATACGTGGACAAATGCAGAAGGCCTGACTCCGGAAGAAATGGATACTCAGACGCTGATCGAAGACTATTCCTTCACACGTCTCGACTTCGGGCGTGAGCTGGTCGTCGAAGACTTCAGCCGCGACAACCCGGCCTATCGCATGTAAGACTCAGGGCTAAGGCAGACGCAAACAAAACAAGCCGTCGTGATCATCGTGAGATTACGACGGCTTTTTTTATTCCATTTCCAATTCCAATTCTTTTCGGCCGATTCATCACCCATGGTGCATGAATTGAAACCAATCGTCGGCCAAATCCGTGGAGCAAAACAAACTGCCCGCTACGGGATTGCCGGGATTCCGCGAGCTTCGGAGAATGGTTTGCCCAGAGAATACAGCATGCGTTCTCCTGAGGATTCAATCACCACGTCCTGCTCGCGGACTTCGACAACTCGGCCGCGCATCGCGATCGTGTCGAAGTCTGTATTCAGGCCAACCTGAGTCGTGCGGCTGGAAAGCAGCTCGGTGATCCAGACCAGCGGGCTTCCATTACTGAACGTGATTGCACTGACAATGGTGTGCTGCATCGGGTCTGTTTTATCAATCCCGACGCCAAAGATATTGTCCTTCACGATGGTGTCGTAGTCGTCTAAGTCGGCCGAAGCCAGCAGTTTCGAAGACTCAGAATTCAGACTATCTCCTTTTCGTCCCGCCAGCAGCAGTGTTTCAATCCCAATGGAGATATCAAACTGCCCGGTTCCGGCAACGGGGTTCAGCGTCAGACTGGAGATCTGATGCAGGTGCGCGGCTTTGGAAAACTGGAACAGAAACCCGTTGAATTCGCCCAACGCCCCGCGACAACGCACGCTGAACGGAAGGCTGCGAAAAAGAATCTTGTTGTCTTTGGAACGACGTGTGGAAGGCGAACCCGAATCCACGGTCGCGTTGCGAAGCTTGTGACTCTTGACAAGATTCAGCAGCCAGCTGCGATAAACCGTGCGGGCTACTTCAGGGTCCGCCGGCAGCGACTGTTTCAACCACTCTGCCGTTTGTTTGCTGGCATTGCGAGATTCCGCCAGCACGGCTTCTTGCTTCTTGATGTCCTTTTGCAGCTGTTCGGTGCGAGCCCGACTGGTCTGAAGCGGGCCCTGGATCATGGTGCTGACAACCCAGTCGCCAACCTGCACCACGCCGATGATTGCAAGCACGGCCAGAAGAATCTGCTGACGATTGGGCCTCATAGCCGCACCGCCGTTCGTGCCGTCGCATATTTAGCAGGCAAAGCGACGAGCCGCAGTCTGTTCAGCTGGGCGCGGGCGGACGCAAGTGACCCATCGAAGTTACTTTGCTGACGCACTGCGTTTCCCCTTCGCATCGACGGGTTCGACCGGGGCAATGTATTGGGATGTCGGGCGTTTTCGAATCGTCAGTGTGGCCTGAAACGTTGAAATAACTTTGTCGCCAGCCTGCTGCTCGCGCACACCCGGCACACGAATATCGTGATACTTGTCGCGAAGACTGGCCTCCATTTTTGAAATCAGCTCCGGCTGTTTGCTCACTCCGCGAAATGTGGCAACCGCAGTCCCCGGGCCAGCCGAACTGATCGTCAACTGCTGCACGACGAGATCAGGCCGCTCTGGAATTCTTTTGGTAAGATCTCGCAGTTCATCGGGCCAACTGATCCGATTGGCTTCCCATGCGGCGACCAAAGTGGCCAGTTGCCGTTTTGCCTGAGTCTCTTTGACGATCTCATTCAGCTCATTCAGTCGAATCACAAGACGCGAATTTTCCTCATCGATTTCATTAAACTGCGACCAGACATAATAATATCCGCCGCCAATGAGACTGGCAGCCACAACGGAAAGTGCGATCAGCTTGCGAACCGGGCTGACTTTTTCCGGCGAACGACGCGGATTGGCAAAATCCACGGACGGCGCAACGGACCGAGCTTCCTCATAAGCTGCGGCCAGCAACGGTGCAAAGCTTCCTGAATTTACAATGCTGGCCGGTGGCTGAGATGTATCTGCATCCGCCAGCAATGACACCGGTCGGACGACGGCTGCGACGACCTGAAAGTGGTCGGCCAGCGCATCATCCAGCCCCTCGGTTTGCTGCTCGTTGCCAACGATGACGACGTGCGCAATCTTTGCAGGGTGAGCCATCTGGCCGCCGGCTGAGATCAAAGTGCGCTGTGTCTCCGAACGCAGATAACGGTTAATTTCCAACTGCGGCACATCGGCGGCCAGGCGAATAGTTCTCGACAGCAGAGGCAGACCATGGGAGCTCAACAGGACTTCCGCCACGTCATCGCCACGACTGATCACCAAAGTCGCCGAATCCGGTGAGTCACTGTTTCTTTGTTCGATGTGCAACAGTTCCGGCACAAAAGCTCGCAGCGGATGCGTGCTGATGAGCACTCGCGGTGACTTGCAGCCCGACTGCGCAATCAGCTGCCGGACAAGTGCATGATCTTCCGCGACAAGAGCCATTGCACTGACCGATCGCGTTCCATCGGGCAGCGCGGGATAGGCAATGAAGTCGATAGGCGTCTGGTCGGTGGCTCCGGGAATGTCGCGAATAGCGATGTTCTGGATCAGCGTCGGCAGTTCAGAGTCACTGGCTCGCGGGACATGAAACGTAGCTGAATCCACCGAGCCACGATTCATCAGAATCAGCAGTTTCGATTTGTCGGCCTTCAGTCGATTTACCAGTTGCTGAACGCCGCCAACAATGACCGCGCCCGCTTCACCTTCAGCCGTGAGCTCTTCCTGACCGGCGTCGACAACTCGCAACCGTCCGTGCTTGTCCGCATCCGCATGTACGAAACGCAGAGTGCGGGAATTCCAGTTGATGACGAGCAGACGTGGCATAAGTGGTAAAGAATTTCTGAACGGTTTTCACGGACGATGAACCCGCCGCAATTAAGGACGCCTAACGAAACTGGGACTGGCTCCCGCATCTTGCGAAAAATGCCAAGAAAAATGACGCGGCGAGGGTGCCTGTCCGAATTTTTTTTGAGCCTCTAAGGACGCCCGGAGTCCGTCAGATCCACCCAGTGTACTCGACGCGGCGGGTTGGACGCAGCATCGAGAATCAGATTTCCCCGAAGCGTCGGACCACCGATGGTTCGATAGATCAAAATTTCACTCTGGAACACATCTCCGCCTGTGGTGACTTCCGGAAACACTCGGCGGAACGTCGGCAGATCCAGCACCCTGCCTGACAACAACCAAACCGTCTGATCGGCCTGAGACGCCTCCAGAGTGTCTCGCTGAGTGACCAACTGCGTGACTAGTTCCGGAGTTAGTCCCGGGATCATTCTTAACACCGTCTCCGATGCGAGCCGCAAATTAACGCGTCCATAAATCACAGCTTCCGGATGCGTGGTCGTCAGATCACACAGACTGGCCGCGAGGGCTGCAAACTCCGGGCCTGCACTTTGCAGCGGGCTCTGCACAACGACGGTGCCGGATCCCGATGTCACCTGCACTGTCGAATCAATTAGATCGGCGAGCGAGGAGATGCGAAACGCCGGCAACATGGAAGATGCAAACGGTGCCGTCGAGGGCTCAACGCCCGTTGAAGCTTCTGCTGAAATTGTGAGCCCGTAAACTCGTACCAGCAGAATGTAACGCACCAGTTCTTCGGGCAACGCTGCGGTCAGCGAAGTCAGTTGAGATTCCAGGTCGCTCAGGCTGTCAGCGTTCAGAAAAACTCTCCGCTGTCCGCTGCGATTGAGATCACGTTCTGCAGAATGCACGGTCATAAACTCAACCCATCCGGCTCCCGCGGTCGCCGGATTGCTGGCCAGATCGCCGTTGGCATCGAGCGACGATTCCGCCGCTTGCGGCAACTGTGAGTTTAGTCCGCCACTAGTTTGCGGGGTCCCCATCAGCAACCGGCGAGTCACCCCTTTGACATACAGAAGCTCGGTCAAATCTTTTGGGACAGTATTCGCTGCTCGATAAGGTCGGTTAAGCGTTTGATAATATTCTGTTTCGGCACCAAATTCGCGAGTCTGCTCGTCTGCATCCAGCCAGTCGAGTATTGCATCGGCGATCGGTTCGGTCATGCCGGGCAACTGCATTAGTGAAGCACGTCCCTGGCCAGGCGACGCCTGCTCCCAACGCAGAATGCTGGCAAGGTTCACACGAGCTGATTCATTCTGAAGACCAAACCGTTTCACTCGAGTTTGTTCGGGCGTCCGATCCAGGGATTCGATGGAAAATCGCCAGCGAGCATCCGCAACACCGGCATTCGCAGGTTCTTCCGCAACAGAACCCGGCACAAACGGGGAGGCCGAATCGCCCGTGCCCATTTCTTTCAAAGGCTCAACCACGTGGGCACGGAACAAAGCCGGGTTGTGATACCAGCCGCCCATGATCGTGCGGTCGCGATCCGACAAGCCCGCAAACCAAAGCAAAGTGGATTCTGCAGAAGCCATTGTCTGCTTGGCCTGCCGCATGCTTCCGGCCATGCGGGCCGCTTCATACTCGGTCGACATCGCCGCCAGAAATCCGAATCCGGCCAGAGCGACCATCATCACCAGAACCAAAACAACGATCAGCACCACGCCTCGACGATGCCCATCACCTGCAGATTTCCTGGTGGCAATGTTTGCCAACAGACCGGGTTGCAGATCTCCACTCACGAAGCTCCCGCACACGACCAGTTCACGAGCGTCATAACTCCCATGAATCCCATAACTCCGACAATTCGTTTGATTCACTATCAGCGGAGGCATTGACTTCATAACCCGCCCTCCGATCCCGGGCCGCTGGTGAGCGGATCATCGTTTAGCGGATCAGAGTTGAGCAAATCCGTGCTCGTCCCCGGCTGCGGCATGGGACCCACAATTGGCTGCAGCATGATAATCCGTTCGACCTGTCGAGTCGGAATGGCTGTCAGCGGATCAGCGCCAGGCTCATCACCAGGCTGTAACGGCATCGAAGATTTTGATTCCGTGGAGGATGCTGCTGGCCCGGCCGAGGAGTTCATCGCTTCGTCCAGCAGAGAACTGCCCCCAGTACCCTCGCCGAAAATCTGCGTCAGTTTTATGAGGTTGTCCGGCGTGACCAGTCGCAGTTTTACGCGAACCGCCACAGGAAGGCCCTGCTGCTGTTCGCTATTCCATGTCGATGTCCACGCGGAGCCGCTGAAGTATTCGAACCGGCAACTGACGACTTCCGGAATGGCATCGAACTTCGGAATCAGCGGCGACGCTTGCTCGCCGTTTATAGCAGCAGTCGGATTGGCACTGTCGACGGGCGGAAACAGCAGAGCTTCCAAAGTCATCTGATCCACTGATCCCTCAGCATCCGTGGACGCGTCCTCCGGCATCGAATCCTGCTGATTCAACGCCGTCTGAAGTGCCAAAGATTCTGTCTGAATTCGATACAAGCCGGGCTTCAGAGCCTGTGTGCCTGACAGAACACCGGGTGCCTGAAACTGCCAGATGATGGTCTGGTGCTCAGCGACTTCCGGTGCCATCCCGTCGACGCTCATCCCGTCGACGCCCATTAAGCCCGTCGACGAATTCAGAACTGACGGATCAGAAGATGGAGCGGCCCCGGAAGTAGAACTCGGATCATTCGGATTCATCAACGCATCACCGCTGCCGAAAGCATCCTGCGGCGGCAGCATTTGCATAGACAAACGGAACGAGCTGCTGTTCCCGGTGAACGAGATTCCGCCCGGCGTCATCAGTGCTCCCGCAGCGGTGAAGCCGGCTAACACCGACGGCTCGTCAATGAAAATCTCCGAAGTCTCAGACAGGGAATCTGTCCGTGCGCCATCGACAATTTCAGCGGCCGTTGATGATGCACCAGGGATGTCCGAGCCCGAGTCTTCCATGACAGGGACAATCGTCGGATTGGTGTCAGCGATAGCGACGTTTTGCAGATCAACTTCCAGCAACTGCAGCAGCGAGCGAATCAATTGCTGTTCGACCGCCTGAGTCTGTCCGGCGGTGAGATAGCTGTTGTACATCGACATCATGCCCCAGACGACCGACATCAGGGCGGCGACAAGGACGGACGCGATCAGCATTTCGATCAGCGTGTAACCGCGGCGGCTGGGCCGATGCGTGGGCGGAGCGTCAGAGAAACACCGGTAATCGTCATCGAGCTTACGACACTGACGACCGCCATGGCTGACTGCCGGATAGACGATCACAACAGGCCTCCCTGCTGCAATGTTTGAGGCTCATCCTGGCCACTGGAAAGTTCGTCAAACGCACCCTCCGGAACTGGGCCGGCGACCAAGCGAGTCAGCGCGAAGCGAATGGGCCGTGCAAGCGTCTGATCGCCCTGCACAACTTCCACGGTCAAAGCCCACATGCCCGGCTGACCGGGCAAAAGTTCAGTTCGAATGGAATGACGCCATTCAGGATTGGTTTCATCAACCGGGGCTTCGGAAATTTTTTCCTCCGCTGCAAACGGATCCAGTCCCGTCACATCTTCGGATGTTTCTTCCAGCGGCTTTGGCAGTGGCAGCAGCGGCATGGATTCGATTGGTTCCGTCAGTCGCATCCCCAATAGCAGCTCATTCATGGTCTGCTCACACACCTGCTGCGCGTCAGAATAGAGCTTCGCCTTTTGAGACTGATCGCGGCCCATTCCGGCCAGTCGAGCCAGCACGATGGCGCTTCCCATCAAAATGGCCGTTGCGATCATCACCTCGATCAGCGAAAAGCCGGCTCGTCGCTGTGTCGCGGATTTCAACCCAGCACGAAACACACGCGAGTCGACGTGATCATTCAACGGTAGTCTGCGTTGAATGAGACGCACCGACGAAACGCAGTTCTGCAGAGCCGGGTGTCTCATGGCACGGCCTCGGGCACGACAGGTGTCTCTGCAGTTGCTGGTTGTTGCGGCAGCATGCGAGCCGGTGCGGAATAGCTGGCGGTTGCGGTGAGCCCACGGACTGTCACATCCACTACAAAATCACGCTGGCCGACAAGGCGAATCATGACATCCTGCGTGCGACCACCGGGTGTGAATCGAACCGGCTGCGACCAGCGTTGCACGCCCGTTGACACGCCCAATGCGGAGGCTGATGCGTCCTGCGTTGGCAGACTGGCGACAGACGCCGTCAATTCCGGAGACGTCGGCATCGGATCAGCGAATGTGACTCCCGGCGGCAACTGGCCTTCACGCAAAATTACAGGCCCACCCATGTTCTCGGTAGTGTCACCTGCATTTGTCGTCGATCCGGGCAGTAGTCCCGTACCGGAAAGATCGCTCGAACCGTCTTGCGCTTGTGACGCAGTGAAAGATGGAGCAGCCGTCTTCATTGACAGTCCCGACGGGGTGCTGGCTGCGCCGATGGGATCTTCAAGGACCATCACCATTTCATGCGGAGGAATCGCCGCGCGTTCGATGACATAGCGGCTACCCTGAATTTCGTACCGAAGGTGAACGGCCGAACTTTCGCGGATTGCCAGGGATCTGGCTTTGGCCAGCGAAGCCTGCATCTGTTTGGCGGCCGCTGTCAGGCGACTCTTGTCCAGCGGGCCGCGCATGGCCGGCATAATCAGGCCAGCCACGGCTGCCAGCACTGCCATGACAATCATCAACTCCACCAGCGAAAACGCGGTGCGAGCGGAATGATAGTTGTCACAACGGCGCTGAGTTCGCATAGAAAGTTTCGGCCTGAATTATTCACCAGCAGGTGACGACGAGCCCTCTGAATCTCCACCGCCATCGCCGGTCCAGCTGATGATGTCGTCGGCTGTGTTTTCCTGTCCATCAGGCCCGAAAGACCAGATATCCGGGACGTTGATTTTGTTGTGCGTCGGAGGATACTCGTAAGAATACGCCTTGCCCCACGGATCCGCTGGCAGCTTATCGGTCTTGATATACGGACCATCCCAACTGCCGCCGGAGCTTTCCCCGCCGGACTCAGAAGCAGATTCCGAATCGCCGGATGACGCGCTGCCATCAGCGCTTGGGAGCGAAACAAGTGCGATCAGACCCTCTTCGGTGGACGGGAACTTGTTCATGTCCACAGCGTAACGCTCGAGCGCCGACTGAAACATTCCAATCTGAGTCTTTACGGCATTGATATCCGCCTTCTGTTTGCTGCCCAGCAGCCGCGGCCCGATCAGTGAAACCAGCAGAACAAGAATCGCCATGACGATCAACAGCTCAGTCAAAGTAAACCCGCTGCTAACCCCGGCGATCGTCTGATCTTTCGACCGAGCCTGAATTACGTTTCTCATTGGAATCCTCTGCATATCATCCTCCCTCTTAAAAATCCAAAACAAGAACCAGATCCATCAATTGTTAACTCATGGACGTGCTCATTTCAAAAACTGGCAGCAGCAAGGCCACGATCACAAACAGAACCGCGCTCCCCATGACCATCAGCAGTGCAGGTTCAATTAGTCGCACCATGGTGTCCAGCTGACGGGCGACTTTCTTGTCGATTCCGTCAGCCACGTTGCCCAGCACACGTTCCAGATTATTGGCTTCTTCAGCGATGCTGATCATGGCCATAATATTGGACGGGATCAGCCCGCACTTCGTGAGCGGGGAGGACAGCGATTCGCCAGCAGAAATATTCTCTGCCGATTTTCGAATGGCCTGACCGAGCACCACGTTTCCAGAAGAATCGCTGCTGATTTCCAGAGCCTTCAGCATCGGCACACCGTTTCTCAGCAGTGTCCCAAGGATCCGACAGAAGCGTGACACCGCACTGTTCAATACGATCGGGCCAAACACCGGGACCTTTGTCTTGACGCCATCGATTTTCTCACGGCCACGCGGCGACGCGGCCCACCGCCGCAGCAGCATGATCAAACCGCCGAAAGCGATTGCCACCAGAATTCCATACCGCCCCAGAAAGTCGCTCAGCCAGAGCAGAATCACAGTGGGCATCGGCAGAGTCCCCTGGCGTTCCAGCGATGCAAACAGGTCGGCAAATTTCGGGACGAAGAAAATGATCAGTACCAGCGTCACTGTGCTGCCGGCGACTGCAAGGAACGCGGGATACGCCATCGCACCTTTGACTTTGGCCCGCAGCTCTTCCTGTCGTTCGAGGAATTCGGCCGTCTGCTGCAGAGATGCTTCGAGAAACGCACCTTCAGTGCCGGCGCGAATGATGGACAGTGTCAGGTCGCTGAAGACATCTCGATGCGCGGCCATCGCTTCATGCAGCTGCTTGCCCTCGGCAATTCGGCCGCGAACATCAGACAGCACTTCCTTGAGACGGTCATGAGTCCCCTGCTGGGCGAGCAGATCGAGCGCCTGCAAGAGTGGGACGCCGTTGGTGAGCAGATCAGACAATTGAGTCAGCGTGGCGGCCATCAATTCGGCACTGATGGACCGCTTGAACTTCAGCTGAAACAGAGGCTGCTTTGCAGGAGCGACCGTCATTGGAAACAGCGATCGCTGAGTCAACAATGCCATGACGTCACCGCGTGAGTCCGCTGAGATCAGGCCTTTCACATCCTGACCATTCATCGTTCTTGCGATGTATGTGAACTCCGGCACTGCCGCCCCCAGAACTCAGTCGTCGTCTGAATTTTTTTTCCTGTCCAATCTCCCTTGTGGGGGAGAGGGACATGTTCGATTTCTGAATTTTATTCAGCCTTGGTCACTCGCAGCACTTCTTCAATGCTGGTCACGCCGCGAGCCACTTTGAGCCAGCCGTCCTGACGGAGTGTTCGCATTCCGCTGGCAATCGCCGCTTTGCGAATCTCATTGGTCCCGCGACGCTCACTGGCCAGCACTCGGATCTCTTCATTGCTGATCAGCAGTTCGTAAATCCCAAGTCGACCCGAATAGCCAGTGTTGCGGCACTGTCGACATCCTTTGGCGCGATAGATCGGCTGACCGGCTGTATAATCTTCCAGCGGGAAGTCCGACGGAACGTCCTCTTCCGACGGCATGTACGCCTCACGACAATGTCGGCACAAGGTTCGTACCAGACGCTGAGCCATCACACCTTCCAGAGTGCTGCTGATCAGGAAGGGCTCGACACCCATATCGGCCAGTCGCATAAACGAGCCGGCTGCGTCGTTGGTGTGCAGAGTACTGAAGACCATATGCCCGGTGAGCGACGCCTGAACGGCATTCTCGGCGGTTTCGAAGTCACGAATTTCGCCGACCAGAACAACGTCCGGATCATGCCGCAGAATACTTCGCAGACACGCCGCAAACGTCAGACCGACCTTATGATTGACCTGAATCTGATTGATGCCCTCCAGCTGGTACTCAATCGGATCTTCCGTGGTAATGATCTTGTTCCGCTCACTCTTGATCTCGGCCAGCGAACTGTACAGCGTCGTCGTTTTTCCGGAACCCGTTGGTCCGGTGACCAGCACGATCCCGTGAGGCAGCCGGATCATTTCACGGAAGCGGCTGCAGGTGTCTTCTTCCATGCCAACGCCGGACAGTGAAAACTTCATTGCATTCTTATCAAGCACTCGCATGACGACGCCTTCGCCATGCAGCATTGGAATGATCGAAACGCGAATATCAACTTCGCGGCCCTGAACTCGCAGCTTGATACGACCGTCCTGAGGCACTCGCTTTTCGGCGATGTTCAGACGCGCCATAATTTTAAGCCGGCTTAGAATCGCAGCCTGAAACCGATTCAGTTCCTGCGGCACCGGCTGGTTCTGGAGCACACCATCGATGCGGTATCGAATCTTCATCCCGGAAGCCTGAGCTTCCATGTGAATATCGCTGGCGCGGTTGGTCACGGCTTCTGTGAGAATGTCGTTGACGAGCCGAACAACGGAAGCCTGTTGAGCCATCGCGGCCGCTTCAGACTCTTCAAAGCTGAGGTCCCCAAGGATTTCAATCTCGTCTGTATTCTCGGCCGCCTGAGCCATCAGGCCGTCCAGCGTCTGAGCTCCCACGCCCAGATGAGTCTTGATGAGCGTCGCGACTTCGTGTGGCAGCGCAAGTGCGGTCATTACAAACAGGCCGGTCGCCGCAGAAACTGCATCGGCTGCCTGCACGTCAAACGGGTCGCTTACGACAATCCGAATGGATGCCGAACTGCGATCGATCGGGAAGATCCCATGACGATGCACGAGACGAACGGGGAAGCCTTCCAGAATCGACCGGTCAACCGTCTCCTTCGACAGGTCCACAACGGTCATGCCCAACGAACAGGCGACCGACTGCAGAGCCTGCAAATCGGTTGAAAACCCAAACTCAGACGTGACAGCAGAAAGTCCATCCGAGTTAACCAACCGCTGCACGTGGTCGAGTTCTTCCGCGGTCAATCGGCGCGGAGTGTCTCGGTGCGCCGTTGGGCGTTTCAAAATCGTACTCATGGAATTTTCCGAATGGTGCCGGGGTGGGATGTTTTCGGCGGGAGGGAATTCGGCAGGATGCCGCACTCAATTCATTGAGTCGCAGGCATTTAAGCTGGGAATTTTAGGGGCGGTTTACGTCTTCGGCAAGATTGTTGCCCCTTGCCGAAACACGGACCTCTCCGGTTCACGAAATGCTATTCGACATTTTTACTAGTTGACTCCGCATAAGCCAGCGTTTTTTGCACTTCCTGCGGAAGCGTGGAAGGTTTGGGGCAACTGGAGGATTTCTGCCCGATCGTGGGAAATCGATTTCCCTGTCTCGGTCCGGCCTATGGGCATAGTTTAACGGTTGCCCCGAACGAGGTGTTGCCTTAATCGTTTAACGGCAAGCCGCAGGCGTCCGTTGGCCGATTTTCGCCTCCGCCTGCGGCTCGCCGTTAAACTAAAACGCTCAATGTTTGACTAAATCAACAGACCGCTAGCGATCAGCCGCCAGACGGGTTCGTTAATCGAGCACATCGTTCAGGACTCGCATGACGCGGCGAGTGTTCGTTTGTTTCAGCGGAATCAAGGTGACGCCGCGAGCCCGGTTGGTGGCGGATGTTTCGTCCAGTTGAGTCACCAGTTCTGTCAGTTCATCGATAAGATTTTGCGGAGCCTTGATCACCAGTGAGTTGGTTTCGGCCTGCACTTCGATGGTGAGCAAAGGAGCGGACGAGGCCGCATTGATTTGTCTGAGAACGTTTGCGACCGAAGAATCGATCCCGGCCGGAATGGCGATGGCTCGCCGTGTGCCACCCGCATTCATTTCCGTGCGGTACACGCCTCTCAGAAGATCCTGCACCTTTTTTGCGTCGGCGTGTTTCACAACGATCACCTGCGTCCGAAAAATTCGGCCCGAGTCCGGCAACTTTTCAGTGTCTATGATTTCCAGCAGCTGTTCAATCCGATCCCGATCCGTTCGGCCACCGTAAACAATCAGAGCATTCATGCGAGCTTCCGGGACAATCACGACTGAACCAAAGGCCAACAAGCCGGCTCGACTTTGGTAGATGGATTCCAGCGTCTCCGCAACTTCTTCGGCGCCCGCATTGCGAAGCTGGTAGACGGAAAAATCGCGGTTGCGACTTCCGCTCTCGCCCGGAGCTCGCGAGGAAATAGCACGCACGATGGCTTCCAGCTGGTCCAGAGCGTCCGCGTCGTCCGATGCAATGGTGATTCGATCCTGGCCGGGAATAATCACAATTGCCGGCGCTTCATCCGGCGCTTCATCCACGGGATTCGCCTTGACTGCCTCGTCCCCTGCTTCATCCACTGGCACGGCAGTCGCCTTATCCTCCGGTAGCGATTCCGTGGCCTGATCTGCAGATAAAGTCTCCGCGGGAACGGAGAACTGACCGGTCTCTTTTCCCTCGGGACGAATTGGTTCCGCAGCTGCATTCGGCCGTAAAATGCGAATCGGATTGCGGCGCACACGAGGCCACAGGTCCTGAATCTTCTGAAGCGCTGGTTCCACATCGCCTGGAACCGGGATGACTCGCAGATTTCGATTCACGGTCTCACCATTTGTCGAAACCGCCAGACCCGCTTCGCCCATCTTGACCAGCAACATACGAATATCCTGCAGCTGCTTCTTGGTGCCTCGCACCAGCAGTTGCTGCAAATCTTCGTCCGCCTGAATCACCGGGTAATTGCCATCCTTTGAAAAACTGTCCCCGTAAAGTCCTTCAATCGCGTTTTGCGCGGAGGAGGCATTGAGCGTACTCAGCTGAAGCACATCCATTTCCCGAGGATCGCTCTCCAGAAACCGCTCAAAAGCCTTCCGCAGTTCCTGCTGTCCGGCCGCCGTTGTTGAAACGATGAGCTGCTTCGAAGACTTCTCCCAGGAAATCGTCGCCGCAGGGTCCAGAGACTGCAGAACGCCCTTTGCGACCTCCGCCGCAGTGAGTCCGTCCATGCCGGACAAAGGATAAATCTCCATCGAGCGAACGGTTTCCGTTCCACTCGAAGGTTCCATTTGGGTGAGCAGCGTTTTTACAATTTCCTGCTGATCGGGACGAGCGACCACGATCAGCGACCGGGTCTGCGAATCGAATGTCATTCGCACATTGTCGGATCGTCGAAACATTCCATCAAACACCTCCACGACGTTGTCCCCATTGACGGCCTGTAATGGATAGGCAATCGCCTTCGGAGTGTTCTCGATCGGTGCAACGCTGGTCATCTGTTTAACCACTGTGGCAATCGTTTCATGCTGCGGCACGGTCGCTGTCGCCACAAGAATCTCCTGAGACTCATCGGTGACCAGCGTGGCATCCGGAAGAAGCCGCGTCAGAACTTCCTGAGCCTCATCCGCTTCAAACGGACGCAGCCGATAACTGCGAGTCTCAAGTCCTTCGGTTTCCGAAGGTGACGAAATCATCTTCTGCACCAGTTCACGGATTGCGGGCATCTCCGTCGCAGGAGCACTCACGAACAACTGTCGACCGATTCGGTCGGCTGTCACCTGAGCCGTTTTCGGCAGCAGCGGAGCCAGGGCCTGCTGCACGGCGAGGCCATCCAGCTGCTTCAACCGGAAGATCGCCAGTTCCTGGGGAACCACGGGCTCCGCCTGACCGTCAAACTGTTCGACCAGCAAACGAATGGACTCATGCTGTTCCTTCCGCGCCAGCACAATCAGCCGGCCGGTTTTTTCATTCACCGACAGCCGAACGTTATCGAACCGTGAATACATGGACTGCAGAAGCGTCTGCACTTCCGTCGCACTGGAATTCTTCAACGCATAGACCGCCGGATACGGACGTTCTTCGTCCATCGCCGTGCCGCGCATCTGATCGGCAATCTGAGCAATCGTCACATGCTGCTCTTCGGTCGCTGTGGCGACGATCATCTTTCGGTCCGAATCCATGACGATCTTTGCGTCGGGAAACAATGCCAGCAGGACCTCCTGCGCCTCATCCGCATTGGGGGCGCCGATGATATAGGTTTTGATAAGCCGCGGGGTCTTTGTGCCCAGCGACGCCGTCACCTGCTCGACCACCGTTTTAATCTGCTCCTGCTTTTCGGGAAATGCACGCACGAACAGTTGCTGGCCAACAGGGTCAATGGTCAGCTGCACGTCGGCATCGACCAATGGTTGCAGAACCAGCAGGACCGACGAAGGGGTAATTCCTTTGATCTGATGGATGGCGAGGGTCTTCGACTGAGGAACCGTCCGGGCTTCCTGAAGCTGTTCCAGAACGGACTTCAGTTTTTCATGATCAGCCGCTGTCGCCACAATAGCCAGCTGATCGGCTCGCGCGCCAGCCGTGATAGTCGCTTTGGGGACCGCCTGAGCCAGCACTGTTGACGCGGACGGACCAAGGTCGGTGATCGAATACAGTTGCAGAGTTCGAGTGTTCTCGAACGGACGTTCCTTCATCAGCTGGTCCAGCGTCGCCTGAATTTTTGTATCCTGCTCGGCCGAAACCCAGGCCATTAATTTGCTGCCATTCGACGTCACCAAAAACTTGATATCGGCGTAGGTCGTTGTCAGCAATGTATGAGCGTCGGTCGCACCAATGCTGCTCACTTCATAAAACTTCAGCTGACGCACCGCATCTGCTTCCGCAGTCTGCACCTGTTCCAGAACGGACTCAACTTTGCTCTGATCTTCTTCACTCGCCACGACCAGCAAGCGCTTGTTCACCGCGTCGACAGTGACGGCAGCCTGAGGCGTGAGTGTGGCCAGCAGCGCGGCGACACTGACGGTGTCGATTCGTTCTGCGCTGTGGATCTTTAACTGTCGGCCACCGGTTTCTGCAGTGGCCATCGACTTCATCAGAAGCTCAACCTGAGTATGTTCATCCGCGGTCGCCATCACCAGCAGTCGCTGATTGGCGGTGTCCGAAAGCACCTGCGCCTTTGGCACTGCTGCGGCCAGCAGTGTGACGACAGTCGTGGCGATTGTCCCGCTTGCTGGATACGTCCTGAGAACTTTCTCAGTTGACGCTGTCTGTGTGTCATTTTCCAGTTGCTCAATCAACGAGCGGATGGCCACATGTTCTGAAATTGTGCCGTACGCGACGAGGCTGCGAGTCGCCGCGTTCACCGTCACCCGAGCGCTCGGAGCGACGGACAGCAGAATCGTTGTGACAGCCGTCGGATCGGCTTTTGTCAGAGCATACACCTGCAGCTGACGCCCGCCGCCTTCAGGCTGTTCGGCCTGAATCATTTTGAGCGACTCGGCAATCCGAGCCTGGTCTTTTTCCGAGGCCCATGCGATCAATTTTCCAGACAGTGGATCGACCCGATACTGTCCGTCCGGCGCGATCAGCTTCAGCGTGGCCAGCATTTGATCTGCATCTGTCACCTGGACCGAGTACAGCTGAAGGCGCGGCTGCATATCGGGGCCCTGATTGGATTCCAGCTGACCCAGAATTATCTTTGCCTTTTCCTGTTCGGCCGGGGTGGCATTGATCGAAATCTGTCGCGCTTTTTCGTCGACAACAACAGTCCCAACAACGATCGTCCTAAGAACCTCCGCGGCCTGCGTTGGATTGGCATGCTCGATTGGATAAACCGTCAGCACTGGTGGCAACACGGGCATATCGGGAATCGGAATCTTCTGAACAACCTGCTCAATCAACCGCAGGCTGGAGGCCGTGTCATAAACCAGCAGCTGCTGTGTTTGAGCCAGCGGTTCGGCTTTGCCATAACTACCCAGCAGCGGCTTGACTTCCAGCAGCACGGCATCCACCGGGCGACCTTCCAGAGGCAACAGCACACTGACAAATTCATATCGGCCGCGTGTGGCCAATTCAGCCACGGTGACGCGAGGAACAGCGCCTTCCGGAAGCCCGCCCTTCAAATCCAGACACATCAGCATGCGTTCCCGACGAACCAGCGTAAAGCCTTTCGTCAGCAGCCAGCCGTTCAGCAGATCCAGACTTTCCGTCGGTGTGTAATCCTTTGAGTCCGTGTAGTTGAATGTGCCGGGGGGAGGCGTTTCCATCACCAGCGAAAGGTCAGCTTCCTTCGAAACCCAGTCCAGAACTTCCGCCCACTTTTGGTTTCGAAAATTGAATCGCAGCAGCTTGCCGTTGAAGAACGCAACAAAAAGTCTTTGCTGATCGGCTGTCAGAACGTCCTTCAGCTTGGCGTTCGTTGCTGCCACAATTGCCGGGCGAGCTGACTCTTCAGCCGCCGCAGTTGCCGCATCGCGATCCACGAGCAGCTGAGTGACGACTGCCCTCTGAGCGTCGGTCAGTTTCACGGAATCAGCGATTTCGACTTTCGTCAGCTGCGAATAATCGGCCGACGGAACAACGGGCTGACCAGCGACTGGCTGAGCCGGTTGAGCGTGCACGGGATCCAGTCCAGCGACGATCACGAGCGCCGTCAGCAGCAGTCGTTTCATGCTTTTCATGAACGGTGATGTTGAGTTTCGAAAAACGAAGGTTGATCGCGAAGATCGATCGTTCATCAGGGGGATCTCAGAAAATCAGGCGGGAATGCGTGAGTGAATCAGGCGGGAGCTGGCGAGAAACGGGTTGGCCGAGCTGAGTTCGTCGACCGGCCAGTTTCTCGGAGGGAACAAATAACTCTAACGAAGCTGAGCACCAATTGCCAAGAAAATCACGCCTGAGCGCCCTGCTGAGAATTCAGGATTCCGGCGGCATCGACTGATCATCCGCGGTAAAGTACGGCCTTTACAGCCTCGAATTGCTGAACCGACGTCAGTTTTCCCTGCGATGAATGGACAGATTAAGCCGTCTGCAACGAAAAGACCGGATCGGTCGGCCAAAACTCCGGGCTCGTTATAATCCTCACGATCGGCCGTCCATTGGACCGGCCGAGCGCCAATGCCGATGGATCCTTGAATTGTGACCAATGTCCAATTCTGCCCCAATCAAATTTTAGATTTGCGATTTGCGATTTCAGATTTGAACACTGAGAACCAAGAACCAAGCACTGCCCTCGGAGCCCGTCACAATGCGATCACCCAGAATTCTACGCTCGATCATTCTTGTCGCATCCGTCAGCGTCGTCTTCGGCGGCAACTGTCACGCGCAGGGATTGTTTGGTCAGCGGGAGCTTGGAGGAGCCGTCAGCCAGCGACCTGGACCGCAAATGTCAGCGACGGGAACGGTGGATTCTTCCCGTCGCTTTATGAGAGGTCAGAGGGACGTGACGGACTTCGTCGGAAGTGCTATCGCTCAGGAGGCAGCTGGCAGTTTCGTCGGCGGCCAGTCAGCCGCGTCAACTGCTGTGTTGTCCATCACTGGGCTGACAGAAGAGGCGAGACCCGTGTTGAATCGGCCTCGCGTTCTGAGACCAGCTGGGATGTATGCAGAAAGACTTCGGCTGACGGACGATTCGCTGCCGCCGTCAACCGCCATTCCGGAAGTTGCTCCGCTGTCGTCCTCTCTGCAGACGCTTATGGAGTCTCGCGGGGTGACAGTCGAGGTGTCTCCGGGAGAGCATTCAGCGACATTGCGCGGAGCGGTGCCTTCCGAACATGATCGTCAGACGGCCGAGCTGCTCGTGATGCTCGAACCCGGGATTCAAAAGGTGGAAAATGAGCTGACCGTGGACTCTTCACTTCCCCCGCAGCCGTCGGCCCAACGCCGGTCTCGGTCGCCGAAGCAGGATCGGCAGTAACGCCAGTCGAAGGTTCAGTAGATAGCGGGCCGTCAGTCTCCTTCAGCAGCTCCTCTGCATCCGTCACGTTCGCCGCAGCATCGGGACCTGTCCTGGCTCGCTGCATGTTGCGTTCGTAAAAGCCGCTGGTCAAACCAATCTCAGACGTCTGCAGCCCGGGATGTTTCTGACGAGGCGCGACTCGCCCGCGGCGTCCGGCAACTGAATTCTCTGACGAGACGTCCTGTGCGTGTGTCTCGTCGATAACTTCTTCGTCGCCCGTGGTTTCATGACTGACTCGCTGGATTCCGCCAATCTGGCGTGGACGTGTGCGAGTCGACAGGCCAGATTTTTCTGCGGACAAAGCAGCGTCGGCAACTTCATTGGGAAACGGCGATGTGGAGCCCGGCCCCTGCAGAACGACATGAGCCGGGCTGGAGGTGAGTTCGGTTCCTTCGTTGCTGACGAAGCGACTGATGAGCGTCAGATGTTTCAAAGGTCCGCCCGCAGCATCCCACGGAACCCAGAAGCTGTAAGAATGACCCAGTCGTGACTGGCTGTAATGTGTCTGAAGTTTTTCACCCGGGAAGACATACTTCCTATCGGGTGTTCGTTCCATCGAGCCTTTGCTGTCATCCCACGCATACACGACCAGCGTGCCATCGACATGGATCGGCTTATGCTTGTCCTCACCATAGAACATGATGCGGCCACCAAAGCCGCGCGTCGCCGCTTCACCAGGCTGATGCAGCACTGTGTCCGACCAGACCGGAACCATCTGTCGAGGCGTCTGAAAGTCGGGTTCTTTCTTCCGACCGAATGGCTTCTGGAGAAACGTCAGCTGACTGGCGTTCATGAGAGTGCAGCCGGTTGCGCAGACGCTGAGACACGCGGCCAGAAGCAGCAGCAGAGTGAATCGATGAACTGGCAGACGGTCAGACATGGATTGGCACGTTCAGGTAGACGAGGTTTTCGCGACGCCGGGCGTGGCGAGTGATCATTGACGACGGAACGATCCTGAAATCTGTTCTTAATGCCCTGCTAACTTGTCATTTTCTGAACCAAAATGATTTCTCTTTCGGCTTCGATTCGGCGGGAGCGGCTGGCGATTTGGCTTTATCCACCAAAGGAGATTTTTTTGAGGATGCCTTCGCTGCCGCCTTGGATGAAGACTTTGGCTTCTCATAGGACATCTGCCGAATCCCCTGATCTTCTTCAGGCGGTTCGCTTGAAACGCCGCTGTCAATTTTCCATTCCGGAACCACTGTCACGGACTCACCGACGGAATGGCTCTGAGTCCCGCTCTCGTCCAGACCCGCGGGCGGCGCCGCAGGAACACCGGGCGACGTGTCAGGATAAATCGTTGGGATAGTCCCCGAATCCAGCTGACCAACGACGGTCGTGTCCGTGTTCATCCAGTTGAAGATGTCGCAGGAGATCCATGACATGCGAGCCATCTCGACCTGTTTGATATATTCGGCCTCTGAAGGTCCGCGCACAACATGCGGCGTCAGGATGATCAGCAGTTCTTTTCGCGAGCTCTTGTTCAGATCATAGCGAAACAGATTTCCAAGAACCGGAACGTCGCTCAGCCAGGGAACACGCCGCGAGACCGTGGAATTGCCGGTCGTGATCAGACCGCCAATAACAATCGTCTGGCCACTGGCCGAACTTACGGTCGTCTGTGCAGTGGTGATGTTCACACGCGGCGATCGAATGACTTCACCATCGGAAATTGAAACCGGTATCCCGTCGATCTCAGCACCGACTTCAGACTTTTCGGCATCGATCTCCATCACGACCATGCCTTCCGGACTGATGCGCGGTGTCACGCCCAGAATCAGCCCGACGTTTTCCATTTCCACCGTGTTCACCTGACCGATCTGATTGATGCTTGTGCCCACAATCCGCGGCACTCGCTGGCCAACCTGAATAAAAGCCGGCTGATTGTCCAGTGTCATGACTTGCGGCCGGCTGAGAATTTCGAGGCTCCGCGACTGATTCATCGCTCTCAGCAGCACACTGATGTTTTCACTGCTGGCTGACAAAACCATGCCACCGAAATCGGTGTCTGCGTTTGTCCGTCCAAGACTAAAGTGCGACAACGCCTGCCCGCCGACTTTGCCTTTGGTCGAAAGCGAGCCCGGTGTGTTGGCATTTCCAAGGGGCTGATTGTTGAAGTTATAACCGGGTGTCAGGATACTGCCCAGCAAACTGCGATCGAACAGAAGTGAATCCTGCAGTCCCAGCTCCACACCGAATTCGTGCAGATTATCGAGCTCCACTTCCGCGAGTATCACCTGAATCATGACCTGCGGCGGCTGAGCGTCCAGACCTTCCACCAGTTCCATGATCTGCTCAAAGTAGCGTGGTGTGGCACTGATGATCAGAGCATTCCCGACCGGCTCCGGCACGACGACGACTTCGGATTCAATTTGAGTAAACGGATTCTGTCGCCCGGGAGCCGCCTGATTGACGACTCGCTCACTGCGGAGAAAATTATTGACTGCGTTGGCCACATCCAGCGCTGGCGAATTCTTCAGCCGATAGACTTCATTCACGCGTTCCTGAGAATCAGATTCATCCAGCCGCAGCAGCAAAACTTCAATGATCCGCAGATCGCCCGCAGTGCCGGTGGCGATGATGCTGTTGGTGCGAATGTCGACCGAAAATCGCACCGGCACAAGCGACGTTTCGCCTTCCGCAGTGGCCAGTTGAGGCACGTTGGATGTCGCCGCCTGTTCAGGAAATAGCGATCTCAGCACGAGCACCAGGTCGCTGGCGTCACCGTTGGTGATTTGAAACACTTTGATCTGAGCCGACGCGGCCGGTGATTCATCGAGACTGGTAATCAGTTGTTCCACCAGCGGCACGCTGTCCGGCGGTCCCGTGATGAAGATTCGATTGGTGCGAGCGTCAGGGGTCAGCTTGACATCATCCAGCAATCCTGAGGCCGCTACGCTTTTTCCATCCGGTCCAACCATCAGCATTTCGAGCGCAGCGGAACGCTGAGTCCCCGTACCACCGCGAGCGGCGGTGATAGCCGCGGTAATCGTTTGTGCGACATCAGCCGCCAACGCATTTTTCAGCTGGACAATTCGAGCCTGATTGACGGACTCGGACGTCGGTGCGTCGAGCCTTTCAATCAGTCGTTCGACTTCCTGAAGATCACGCGGGGCTGCGTTGACAATGAGCGTGTTCGTCCGCGCATCGGCCGTGATGTTCACTTCCGGCCCAAGTCCGCCACGATCACTGAGGAACGCACGGACCGTCACTTCGACTCGACCAGCCGCCGCATTTTTCAAGGAATACATTTGCATCTGAGTCTGCGGTTCCACGGGCTCATCCAGACGCGTGATCAGTTTTTTTGCCGCCTTGACCGCTTCGCCCCAGCCAATCAGCAGCACGGCATTCGGCTTAACCAGCGGCGTGACAGACACGCGGCCCTGAAGCGGATCAGTCAGATCGTTGAGAACACTTGTGACCAGTTCTTCCAACGCCTCGCCGCGTACATTGTGAAGATACACAACTTCAATTTCAGGGGCCGTTTCCTCGCTCAGGCGTTCAATTTCGCGAATGATTCGTGTCAGCTCTTCGACGTCCGAATCTCGGCCACGAAGAATCAACACATCCAGATCGGGCAACGGTTCAACGGTGACATCCGACGACGGACGCCGCATCAGATCATCCTGAGGCTTGCCCAATTCCGTGTTCATCAAGTCCCCGGTATCCGGATTCTCCAGCGTGGGTCGATCATCCTGACCGGCGGCTTCATCCTGACCGGCGGCTTCAATTGGAATCGCCGGTTCGCCTGGCACCTGCTGAAATGCGACCTGACGAATTTTCTGAGCCCCCGCGCGGCTCGCACTTTGGGATTTGTCTTTGTTCGCGTCCAGGTTCTGTTTTCGTTGAGCCGATTGCTTCCACATCAGCAGAGCGCGGTCGAGAACCTCCGGATCAATGTTTGTCAGCGGAACAAAACGGATGGCTTCATCAACCGTCTGATCACGCGCATCGTCGAACTGCTGCAATAATTTTTCAAACTGCAGCACAAGATCTTTTGAGCCTTCCACAAGGCACGATTGGGATTCTTTATCAAACGTCAGTTCGACGCTGCGCCGTTTTCCGGCGGAAAACGTTTGCTGGTGAACGCCGGTCTCCGTCATTCGCGTTCCCAGAAGCCGTTGCAACGCTTTCTCCGCCTGAAACGAAGTGATGTTGCGGAATCGAAATCGAATCACCAGCTCAGTGGAACCAGTCGATCCAGAACGGCTAGCCTGCTGAGCCGATGTGGCACCGTTCGCAGTCTGCCCGGACCGAGCAGGGGACTCCTCGTCGAACAAGCCCACAGGCCTTCTGCGGGACGAAGCAGATCGCTCTCCCGTAAGGGGTTCCTTCGGCAGTGCGGCTTCTGCTGCGGTGTCTTGAGTGTTTTGAGTTGCGGCACCGGCTTCAGGATCGGCAGGATCGGCAGCATCGGGAATTGCGGCCCAGTCGTCGACTTCATTTGGATTAAAGAACGGCTTTGCACCGGGCAGCGTCGGTACAGCCGTTTCCGGTGAAGCTCCGGGGCTCAGGATTCGCTCCGCAATCTGCTGATCAGCGGCGCTGGCGGCTACAACGATGCATTCTCCGTCTCGATCTGCCGAGACACCGGCTGATGGGCTGAGTGCCGATTTGACCGCCTTGAATTTTTCATCGATCTCAGCGAGTTCGCACGAATAACTTTTGAGTTGCAGAGACGACTTGGTAGTGCTGTTCTTTTTCGCCGGCGAATTGAGTTTCAGCACAAGCTCGCGAGCCAGTTCCTGGGCCATGGCCGATCCGGAAACCAGAAGCTCCGAGCGATCTTCGTCGGCCACAATTTGCGTTCGCTGCGATTCCGCACCAAGCAGTTCATTCAGCATTCGCCGGGCTTCGGCCGGGCTGGAGTGAGTCAGTCGATACACCTGAAACCGCGCTTCTTCCTGCGCGGAGACGACTGAAAGGCCGCTAGCAACGAGAACGCCGGCCATTGCCCCAAGAAGAGCGACAGCAGCAAGAAACGGAGTTATGCGTCGGCGATGTTTCATGATTCGGAATATGGCAGGTCGGTGGGAAACGTGAGCCGGAGGGAAGAAGAAGCTAAGCAATCTCGCAAAGGCCCTCAAGACGAACCGCCGAAAGTTGCCAACTCCGCAGGAAGGACCTCGACGCGAAAATCGCCTGCTTCGGAATTAAGTGCTGATTGGAAATGTTCAACCTGTCAGTTCTGCCGTTTCCTCACGGAAGCACCGTGTTTTATGCCGATCGTGCGATGCGCCGTTTAGGATCGCTCAAGAACTCAGCAAACTTGGCGAGAGGATTGAACGCCACAGGATTTCAATGGCAAGTCTATCGATGTCATCGCCAGGGGATAGCTTCGCAACGGACAGGCTTCTATCTGGACGATTTCGGTGCGAGCAAGAAAGGTCTTCGTGATCAGCGGGTAGATTCGTAGGTTGTAACAAGCGGAGCGCGGGCTCTCCAGTTTTCGCGTTCAGCATCCCATGCAGACCCACCATCGCGCAAGCCATTGTCAATGCGGCGCCCGATGGCACTCGATTTGCGATTATAGTAGCCATCACTCTCCGAGTGATGAATGCCAGCGGCCGCGGATTGCGGCCTTCGTCACTCAGAGAGTGACGTCTATATTGTCAAATCGAGTACCATTGAGGCGGCGATCTCGGATCTAACTGCGCACATCGGTGTGCCGGCACTCGCATTCGCTCGTTTGAATAAAAAAACAGCCCTGAAGCTTTCACCACAGGGCTGCTGGTTTGGTTCAATCATCGCTGATCGAAATTACTTAGCGATGACGCGGGCCATTTCGAGCACCTTGTTGGAGTAACCCCACTCGTTGTCGTACCAGGACACGAGCTTCACAAAGGTCCCGTCAAGGGCGATGCCGGCTTCTGCGTCGAATACGCTGGTGCAAGTTTCGCCAATGAAGTCCGTTGAGACAACCTTGTCGGTTGTGTAGCCGAGAACACCCTTCATCGGACCATCGGCTGCCGCTTTCACAGCGGCACAGATTTCTTCGTAGGTGGCTGACTTGTTCAGTTCAACAGTCAGGTCCACTACGGACACGTCTGATGTTGGAACGCGGAACGCCATGCCGGTCAGCTTCTTATTCAGCTCTGGAATCACCTTGCCAACGGCCTTGGCTGCACCGGTGGATGAGGGAATGATGTTTTCCAGAATCCCACGTCCGCCACGCCAGTCCTTAGAACTTGGACCGTCCACAGTCTTCTGTGTGGCAGTTGCTGCGTGAACAGTGGTCATCAGACCGCGTTTGATACCAAACGAATCGTTGATGACCTTGGCCAAAGGAGCCAGGCAGTTTGTGGTGCAGCTGGCGTTGCTGATGATCGCCTGGCCTGCATAGCTTAAGTGGTTCACTCCATAGACGAACATTGGCGTTTCGTCTTTGGACGGTGCTGACAGGATGACCTTCTTCGCACCGGCGGCCAGGTGCGCCTTGGCGGTGGCTTCATCAAGAAACAGGCCTGTCGATTCAACAACGATGTCTGCGCCCACTTCGTCCCACTTCAGAGTCGACGGGTCTTTCACAGCAGTCAGACGAATCTTTTTGCCGTTGACGATCAGGTTGCTGCCTTCTGTTGACACTTCACCTTTGAAGCGACCGTGGACTGAATCAAACTTCAGCATGTAGGCCAGATATTCTGGTTCGAGCAGGTCGTTGATGCCTACAACTTCGATGTCCTGAGAGAAATTCTGGATCGCAGCGCGGAAGACCATGCGTCCGATGCGTCCAAAGCCGTTAATACCGAGTTTAATCATGGAAGTGCCGTGTTCTGATGTGACTTGTGTCTGAAAGGAACGAAGCCGGAAATTTTAACGCTCCCTCCTGTCAGCCGCAATCGAGGCTTCCCGCTACCGCGGCCGGCTTTCAAAATGCTGAAAACAGAGGAGCTCGGGGCAAAACTCCACCGTCTTTTTATTGGCGAAGCGAGTTTAAAAACGCCAGCAGATCAGCGGCTTGCTGAGGCGTCATGTCGCGGAGAAGAAGTTCTGGCATCATGGACTTTTGCTGGGAAACCAGTGACTCCACCTGAGCCGCCGCGACTCGAATTTCCTTGCTCTGAATATTCTTCAGCACGACCTCCGTGTCAGTCTGCTCCAGAAGCAGACCAGAATGCACCAGTCCATCGGTCGTTTCCAGAACATAGGGAACGTACTTGGCGTCAATGAATCGTGAGGGCTCCAGAAGATGAGTCAGCATTTCCGCCGGCGAATACTTCTTCCCAATCTGAGTCAGCTCGGGGCCCAAAGTTTCCCCAGTGCCATTCACGCGATGGCAAGATTTGCACGACGCCGCTCCGTCACGAAGGAATAACTGTCGGCCTCGTTCGATGTCCGCTTCCATCGCCAGCAGCTCGGCCGCATTCACGGCCGTTCCCAGTCGTTTCGCGCGGCGTGAGGCCGGAATGAACCGTTCAAACAATCCGCGAATTTCCGCCAGCGGATTTTCTGACGTGACGGCCACAATCTCCTGACGAATGTCGGTGGCCAATTCCGGACGCTGAAGCCAGATCATCAGTTCCAGCGCGCCGCGAGTCGACGAAGTGAGTTGCTGCACGATGGCATCGCGTTCCACTTTTGAGCCTGCGATGAGGCGCGGAAATATCTGCGGGTTGGTCACCGGGGCAGGTGATGTCGGTTGCGAATTGGCGGGCAGTTGAGCAATCCATTCTCGCAGCATGGCCACGGCCTGTTCGTCGACTTCCTCAGATCCGATCCGCGGCATTCGACCGCTGCCAATCGTAGCCATTCGATAATGCAGAACTGATCCGAGTGGGTCACCCGGGCTGACAATACGAGCGGCCGAGATTCCGAAGGCACCCTGGCCCGGCTTCGCGTCGATCAGCTTTGCATCGGCCAGCTTCACGTCATACGACAGATCAATGGTCGCACTGCCGCCCGCATGCGGTTGATGACAATGCGAACAGTTGACATGCAGATAGGCTCGCACACGCTCTTCAAGAACGGCTGACGTATCGTAAGGATTCGCAAATCGAACGGCCGACGACGCGACTTCCGCGATGTTGCCGGCAAGCCAGCCATGGGCCTGCAGAGCCGTCATCTGATTTTGCGCCGAATCCGCGGGCAGACTGGTGTTCCACTGCATTGTGGACACAGCCAGCGGCGACGCCGACTGAATCCCGCTGCTGGTGGTTTTCATTTCGACCCACGGATTGTGGCACATCTGGCACTCACCGCGGCTCGCGAAACGATACGCCTGTTCGCGCAATCCGTCCGGAGCGGATGCATCACGAATCTGTAGCGTGCGTGTAAATCCGGACGCATCGACGAGCTCCGCTTCAGACTGCTCATCGTTCCATGCGTAGGTATAAGGACGCCACGCTCCGTCTTCGCGATGCAGAACCTGTGTCTCCAGACGACGCAGCGAAGACGGTTCACCCGACGACATTTCGATGCTGACCGTTTTGGCGAGAACGGCACCGTCAGGAAAAATCCACTTCGCAGCGGACTCAATCTTAACAGGCTCTTCACCAGGCAGGGCCATCCAGCGCTGAGCGGAAGTATGGTCGGCCCATTGAGCCGCGTTGATCGCATAGTCCGTCACGCCCGGAGACGGAATCTGTTCTTTGATTGATGAGAACAATCCGGTCTCGCTGAGCTTTCTCGGGAAATTGACGTGCTGCCCGTTGTCCACATTGGGAACCAGCTGATAAATCTGCTGACTGCGTTGATAGTCGACCAGATAAATCTCGCCGGCGTTGTCTTCGCCGAATGACACCAGTTGAACGGGTGTCTGCGCCAGCTCCTTGTGCGAGGTGACTCGCCCGCCTTCGTACTTCAGTCCCCAAACTTTGCCCGACTGAAAATCGCCGTAGATATAAACGTCTTTCAGGTCCTGCAGTCGCTCGCCGTGGTAAACAAACCCGCCCGTGATCGAGGCGGCTTCTGAGTGCGGATGACTGACAACCGGCGGCGAAATTGGAGCCGGGCCGCGACGGGATTCGGGCAGAGCCGGTTGAGGACCCTCCATAATCGGCCAGCCGTAATTGCCGCCTCGTTCGACTCGATAAACCATTTCCCAAAGTTGCCAGCCCACATCGCCGACCCACAAGTCACCTCGGACTTTGTCGAAACTCATCCGCCACGGATTGCGAAATCCAAAGGCCCAGATCTCCGGACGCACGTCGGGCATGTTGACGAACGGATTGTCCGCGGGAATTTGATAAGCCTTTTCGGCATCCTGATGATCAATATCGATCCGCAAAATATTCGACAGCAGATTGCTGACATCCTGACCGGCCATTAGCGGATCGGGAGGCGACGGAGCTCCACCATCGCCTGTGGAAATATACAGGAACCCATCCGGCCCGAATTTCAAACTGCAGCCGTTGTGCCCACCAGACCACCAGCGAATCAGGACTCGTTCACTGGCAGGATCGATCGTTGGCGGATCGGTTTGCGAAACAAGGAACTCGGACACAACACTTCCATCGGGCTTCTCGTTGCCCAGGATATAACAGACATACGCTTTGCGGTTCGTGGCGAACTTCGGATGGAATGTGATCGCGTAAATGGCGCTCAGTTCCGAAATGGATTTCTTCAGATCAACCACCAGATCGGCTGTCGCAGCGTCGGCACGGTTTTCAAAGGACAGGATGCGGCCACCCTGCTCCACGACAAACAGCCGATCTGTCCCCGGTGCGGCGGACAGATCGAGCGGTTGTTCAAACATCAGCTTTGGAAAGGCAACTTCCACGCGATACGGGGGAGCGGGATCGGGCGAGCCTTTGATTCGTGAAGCGGTCCATGGGACACGAGTTTTGAGTTCGTGAGAATTCCCGCCAAACGGCTCCTGAGAGAAAGCGACTGGCTGAAGGATGGCGATCAGGGCGACGACGCGTAAACAGTGCAACAGCATACGACAGGGCTCCTGGCAGAATCTGAACTGGCCGAAAATCAGTTTCGACAGTTCACAGATCTTAAGAAGATGTTAGCCCAAAGTGCAAACTGTGGCGGAGCACATGCGGTTTGTTGATTGAGACGTTTAAGGCTGTGATCGATTCGTTCGCAACCCGAAAGTCAAGTCGCAGATGTTGCTGGAGCCGCATTCTCAATCGACCGTACGACGAACGACAACCCATCAACGGGGGTTCTGCTGGTTCAGGACACAACCGAGGTCAATCGAAGAAATTCGTTTGGCTCGAAACATTCAGCAGCAGCTGGGTCAGTGCCTGGTGCGGTATACAATCGGCACGCAGGTTCGTGGGCGGACGGCGAAGACGAAAGTGGAACGTCGCAGTCGTCAGCAGTCGCGCGACGATCGCTACGGATGAACAAGTTGCTGCAATCAAGACTGCCTCCAAAATTCGCCTGAATGAAGTTGAGGTGAACCATCTGGTCGAATTGCGAATCGTGCTTTCTTCCCTTGACGCGGAGTCAGCCACAGACGCAAGTACGTGTTGTCACGAGCGGCCCTGATTTTCTTGCGGGGCGTCACAAACATTGCGACGCCCCTCAAATATCATGTCGATCAGCCCACTAATTCAGCAGTTCATCGTCATCCATGAAGTTTGGAGCAGGTGCGTCCAGATCTTCGTCAAGCGACAGAATGTCTTCCGCATCCACTTTAGAACCATCCCAGGCATCATCGAACTCGCCGTCATCGTGACCGGCCAGCTGTTCGTCGGTCAGATCGCCAATTTCTGGTTCGTCATCCACCGAATCGTCAACTTCGTCACTGCGTGGAATCCGCGTGTCGCCGCTGAGCAGATCCGGATCGCTTTCATTGCGACCACGAAGCACCAGGCGAATGGGTACCTCCTGAAACGGCGTTGCTTCACGAAGATAGCCAAGCAGATACCGCTTCCAGGATTCATCCAGCAGCGACGAATCGTTGCATTTCAAAACGATGGTCGGTGGTGACCCGGCGATTTGAGATGCGAAGAAAATCTTCGGCCGGCGATTCTTGCGGATCGGCGGCGGATTCCTTTCGATCGCCTTTCGGACAGCCTTGTTCAGACGAGAAGTGCTGATTCGCAGGTTCGCCTGTTTGTAAACCGACTGAGCCAGATTGATCAGCTTCCGGATATTGCGGCCGTCTTTGGCCGTGATGATCGCGATCGGTACGTGTCGCATGGAACTGAATGTATCGAGCAGGTACTTCACCCACTTTTCAGTCGTCATTTCCTTGTCGAGTGCCGAATCCCATTTGTTGATCACAAATATGCACGGCTTAAAGTGCTCAGTGATTTCTTCAACAAGCTGTTTGTCAACTTTTGAAATTGTCTGAGTCGCATCAAAGAACATCAGTACCAGGTCAGCTCGGCGAATACTTCGCTGAGCCCTCACCAGGCCGTAGAATTCGATGTCGTTGGCAAGGCTTTTCTTCTTGCGAACACCAGGCGTGTCGATGGCGATAAACGATTTTCCATCGACTTCAAAACGAATATCGATGCTGTCGCGCGTCGTGCCTGGAATCTCACTGACGATGACTCGTTCGCTTTGAGCCAGCTGATTGATAAAAGTGCTCTTGCCCACATTCCGGCGACCGACGACGGCCAGACGCATGTCGGCCGGTTCCAGCAGGTAATCGCCTTCCGCGATCTCAGTGGATTCGGCTTCGGGCAGCAATTCGATGATCGACGTAATCAGGTCCTGGCGATTGCGGTTTGCCTTAACGCTGGTGGTCGCCAAAGGAAGGTTTGCCAGCGTCAAAAACGTTGCGGCCTCAAGGTCCAGCTGCGGAGAATCGCATTTGTTAACCACCAGCAGAGCCGGCTTATGCATTCGGCGCAGACGATCGGCCACGAGTTCGTCCAGAGGCGTAACGCCTGCCTTGGCGTCAACGACAAACAGCATGACGTCGCATTCATCAAGCCCCGTCTGAATCTGGCGTTCGATGTCCTCCGACAGATCGTCGCTGTCGACGATCCCGATCCCGCCGGTATCCATCAGTTCGAAATAGCGATCGCGTTCATGCATGATCCAGGTCAGGCGATCGCGCGTCACGCCGGCGGTCGGGTCCACGACGGAAATCAGACGGTCGGCCAGCCAGTTCAGCAGCGAGCTTTTTCCGACGTTGGGGCGACCAACTATCGCCACTTTCGGAATTCCCATGAATGCTGTCCTTTGACGCCGAATGACGTACATGAATGAATGTGGGCGACGGCGGGTGGGCCAGAGAATGCCGACAGAGCGGGCAGTCGCAAATCAACGCGGAAAACCTCTGTGCAGGTTACACGCCAGCGATTCCGACGTCATTCGCCAGGGCTGTTCTGTCAGACAATTTCGCGGAAGTGAACACCTCAGCGAGCCCCAATGAGCTTTGAGATGGTCTCGACAACCTGGGCAATCGTCAGATCAGACGTATCGATCACATAGGCATTCGCCGCCGGCTTCATGGGCGCATGAGCCCGTGTTTCGTCGCGTTCGTCTCGCTGGCGAAGCTGATCCATGACAACGGAAAGCGGCTGACTGACTCCTTTGTGAACCATTTCGCGCTGCCTGCGACGCGCACGTGACTCCAGATGGGCGGTTATGAAAAACTTGTGCGGCGCGTCCGGAAAGACCACTGTTCCCTGATCGCGGCCTTCCGTCACCATGCTGCCCTGTTTGCCAATCTCCCGCTGCAGTTCGACCAGCCGCTCACGCACGCACGGGTTGGAAGCAATGATGGAGGAAACCGCGGTCACCTCGGGAGAACGAATCTCGGAAGTCACATCCTGATCATTCAGCAGCAGCCGATTCTCATCAAAGGCAATCGAGCTGCCTCGAACAATCCGCTCCACTGCTTCGCTGTCGTCTTCACTCACGGCAGCCTTCAGCACGGCAAGGCCGATGGCCCGGTACATCGCACCGGTGTCGAGAAATCGAACCTTGAGCTCGTCCGCCAGCAATCTGGCCACGGTGCTTTTTCCCGATCCTGCCGGTCCGTCAATCGTAACAATCATGGCACTGAAACCCTGCATGGCACTGAAATGCTGAAGGAAACGGGATACTGAAAATGGTATCAGAACACAAGCACGATGCGTTTGATTTGAAACGCGTTCAGAAACACCGAAACGCCCTGGTCAGAAATCTCCAGCGACACTTTTTCTGTTCGGTCCGCGTTGACAGAAAATGCGGCGGAAGGACGTCGGGCGGTTTTCAGCAGGCATTGAACAGAGACACCGTCGGTTTCTGACAGGACCAGAACGAGCTCCTCGGATTGTTCCGACGTCGCCGCATTGTAATCCGTCCGAACCAGTTCGACGTTCTTTGCCGAGACTCCAAGAATCCAGCTGCCCGCCGCAGACGCCGGCACCGTGGCGGTCGTTTCCTGAATGATCACAGGCGTCAGCGCATCGGCCGCGGTTCGCAGCGGAAACGATTCTTCGAAATCAATCGTGAACTGAAACTCGCGGGAGGTCTCACCTTCGACAATCAGCAGACTGTCCAGCATCCGCGGCCCGGACCGTCGATGATACGGACGCCCATGCGTGCCAATGACGACTCGATGATCCTGATCACTGATCTCCACATAATCCGGGGACTCAAATCGTTCGGCGCGAAACCCGCAGGCCTGGCCCATGATGGCCCGAGTGATCGCAGCCGACTCATTGTCCCAGGCAAAGCGGCACCCAAAATATGAGAGCCACGGGTTGCCTTTGACGTTCGTTGTCAGTCCCTCAAAGCTCAGCGTGATTACGATTCGCGGCTGCACGCGATCCAAACTTGTGGTCTGTCGAACGATCGCCAGCACGGATGAGTCCACAGGCGAAAGCAGCTCGGTCACCGTTTCCACCGATGCAAAAACCATCCCGAGTTCCACGACCCGATGACTGACGAGTCTGGAGTTGGCATACGAGGCCTTACGAATCTCGCCGTTGCCGTCATCGGGCAGAGTCTGTTCGCGTTCGTATCGAAAACAACATTGCTGGCTCAGGCGATTTCCTCGCTGATGGTGCCACGTCACCGCCGTGATTCCACCGGTCCTGTCGCTGAGTGATACCTCAAAGTGCCGATTGCGCAGAATCAATGGTGCTGCCAGCGGGGCCTCACTTTTTATAGGCTCCATCACCGGGTGTGCGGTCTGGCCGGGTTCGATTTCGGACAGCCATGCGAAGCCACCCGGGGGGAGTTTCACCAGCATTCGTTCGGAAGTTCCCGAGCGTTGCGATAGCTCGATCGCGGCGGAACGCGCCGGACGTTTCCAGTCCGCAGGCCAGACAAGAGCCGCAAAGCGACCGAACGGCAGCGAGTTCATTAAAAACAGCCCGCGCGAGTTGCTGGATTTTGATGGCACTTTCTTTCGGACAGCCGACACGAGAGACGACTGGCAGGCATCCAGCTTTTCGAGAATCGATTTTGCGGATGCATCCAGCGATTCCGATCGCTCAGGCGACGTGTTCAGAACGTCCACGTGAGCCAGTTCAAGGGCCGCGATGTCAGCATCAATTTCGCTTAAGGCAGCGGTCCATTCGGCTGCTGCATCCGCGGCTCTGATCAGTACCGCGATACCCTGCACATTCCGAAGCGACTCAAGTCGCTGGCTGAGAAATCTCAAGGTCGCCGGGCCGGAAACAGGAGCCTCTGTTTTTAAAACGGACGACTGGATCAGAAACGGCGACAGATATTCGAATTGCTCATATCGTTCGGCCAGCCGACTGCCACCTGCGGCATGGCAAAGCCTTTCCATCGTCGCGAACTCACCGAGCACCGGAGCGTAGGTCGCAGCGATCTGCAAATCGCTAAGCCATGGCGACTTTAAAGCTGGAAGTCGAGCCAGAAACAGAGCGGCCGTTGTGTCATCCTGCATGCTTTCGTTGTAGCGATCCGCAAATCGCAGGAATCCGGAAGCGCTATCAATCGCCAGAGGAATTCGAGATGACGCGGGCACAAGCGATCCATCGGGCCCCTGCCAGTCAAACTGACTGCGTTCGCGGTCCGGATACAGACCATCATCCAGCGCGACGTGAAACGCCGATTCAAAACCATAATGCTGCAACAGCGTCGGCAAAGAAGCCGTTAGCCCGTAACGACGGCGAGCCCAGTGACGCGGAGGAGCATCAGTCACGCGAGTGATCAGTTGACGGCAACGCTCGAGATCGCCAATGGTGGCCGCCATCGAGCCGAGTGACGAGCGAGTTTCGGAGTCGTGTCCCGTCAGCAGGCACAGCTTCCCGCTGATCACGCTGTTTCTAATCCGACCGGCCAGCGACGGATCCTGTTCGAGCCACCGGGAAATGTCGCCGGCGGTGGCAAGCAGATTCACGGGCAAGGGAGAATCCAGCAGGATTTCAATGGCCGCAGGAGTTTCATCGTCACCGGGAATACACATATCAATCAGAAAGCAGTTCATCGGATAAAAGCGTTCACGCGTTTCCCGCAGATGTTCAAAGCACCGAGCCAGATGCTGCCTGGTCGTTGAATCATCACCAGCGAACCACGCATCGGCCGCCAGGCGAACTTCTCGCCCCAGCAGAAGGTTGTCCGGATCGACAAAGTGGTGCCGCCGTCGGCTGAGCAGAAGCGTCTGCATCAGAACGGTGCCAAGCGACAGAAAATGGTCACGTAATGAACCGCATGATTCCGACGGGCGAATTGAATTTTCTTCACCGGCAGATGAGGATTCGTCTTCGTCCAGAGCCGCGTCGATAGCCGACAACCACTCATCGCGAGTCGTGCAGCCAGCGATGACGATATGTCCCTGATCGCGAAAAACGGATCGCCATTCGTGCGGCATCCAGGATTCCGACGGCGCCGGCACCAGAACGATTCGGCGTCCCGGATAGCCGGAAAGGGATTCGGCCTGGCGAAAAAGAGGAATGTTGGTTGAACGCTGCAGCAGCCGCGGATGCCACGCACACGCGACAGCATTGAGAAGGCTCGATGCGCCGTCCTCAGGCAAATCCGTCGGCAGATCTTCGATCGAATAGCCTGGGATGAGAAGACTGATCTCGGAAAAATCATTAGCGGCCATGGGCAGTTTGCAGCTCGTCTTGCGGAAAAAGCAGATTCAGGTAAACAGATGAACCTCGTTTGCAGAAATCATTCGGCAGGGAAGTTCGAGATTTTCGGAGTTTTCTGGAACCGTAGTTTCGCATGTCACGTCAGAGATTTCACCCGCTGGAAGAAGATTCGCTCCCGGCGGTGGAAGGAAATCGGACAATCCGACGTGGATTATGCCGAAAGAACTCTGAAAGAACTCTGAAAGATCAGTCGGGAGGCCTTACAGGCCACCAATTTTAACAATTCATGAAATTGGCAAGCCACGCCGTTTCGAAATTGGTTGACGAGACTGCAAATTGGCTGGTACTTTTGGCTTAGGTTGTAGAAACGTCGGCGGTCGCTGGCGTTTTTAACGCTGACTTCGGAAAATTTCGGGTGTCGTAAGCGATGCTTCAGGCAGAGCTGTGGGCTGCATTCGACTGGTTTTCTTCAGCATTTGAGTTCACTTCGCACCACCGATCATTGGGTAAAACCGATCATTGGGTAAAATAGAGGCTTAACATGGCGGAACCAATCAGCGCTTGGGGCATTGATATTGGTCAGGCTGGGCTGAAGGCAATTAAGCTTCGCGTGTCCGGGGACGGTGAACGAGTCGTTGCGACAGCGTTTGACTATATCCCGCACCCGAAGATTCTCAGTCAGCCGGATGCAATCCCGGAGGAACTGATTCGGGAAGCTCTGAAGACTTTTCTTGAGCGAAATAAAGTGAGTGGCGACCTGATTGGCATCAGCGTCCCCGGTCAGGCCTCGCTGGCCAAATTCATCAAGCTGCCGCCGGTTGAGGCCTCTAAAGTAGCTGAGATCGTCAAGTACGAAGCCCGGCAGCAGATTCCGTTCGATCTGAACGATGTCATCTGGGACTACCAGCCGATTGGCGGCGGGGTTGAGGAAAGTGGCTTTATGCTGGAGGCCGAAGTGGGCCTCTTTGCGATGAAGCGGGATCTTGTTTACGACGCCATGAGGCCGTTCACCAACAACGGCGAGGAAATCGAACTCGTCCAGATGGCGCCGCTGGCGCTCTATAACTATCTGTCTTACGACGTGCTGGGTTTTAGAAAGACTGCTGAGACGCCCGAGCCACCCGCCGGGGAAGATTATTACGTCGTGCTGGATATGGGGGCGGACAATACGACTCTGCTGGTATCGAACGGACGCAGCATCTGGATTCGCAACGTGCCCATTGGCGGCAATCATTTTACTCGCGCTTTAACACGAGAAATGAAGCTGACGTTTGCGAAGGCCGAGCATCTGAAGTGCAACGCTACTAAGGCACCGGATCCAAAAGCCGTTTTCCAGGCAATGCGACCGGTCTTCAATGACTACGTGTCAGAAATTCAGCGATCGATTGGATACTTCGGCAGCGTCAATCGAGCTGCAAAGATCCGAAAAATCGTTGGCGTTGGAAACGGGTTTCGTCTGGCCGGTCTGCAAAAGTTTCTGCAACAGAATCTTCAATACGAAGTGGAACGTCTGGAAAGCTTTAACGGCATTTCAGGCGACAACGTGCTGACGGACCCACTGTTCATCGACAACATGATGACGTTTGCTGTGCCTTACGGAATTGCTCTTCAAACGATTGGCAAGACACGGATTCGCACCAGCCTTTTGCCGCCGGAAGTTGCGGTCGGTCGAAAGATTCGCAGTAAGAAGCCGTGGGCGATTGCGGCAGCCGCAGGCTTGATGCTGGCGATGGGCGTGAGCACCATGGGAAGCGCATCGGTTCTTAATTCGTACGGCTTAGCCAAATGGGGAGATGATCAAAAGTTTGTGGATCAGGTCCAGTCAGAAATTGGGGCGAAGAAATCGGCGTATGGGTCTGAAGAGGGAACTCACGGAACCATTCTGAGCAGCATTGTTCAGCTGGTCGCGCCTCTGGAAAAACGCTCGATGTGGATGGAGCTGTTTAAAGCGGTCAATGAATGCCTGCCTTATGACGAAGGCGATGCACTGGATCAGGCGGACATAACGCTTCAGAAGAAGCTGAGAATCACATCCATCTCCGCGAAGAAGGTGGAAGACGTAGCCGCGTGGCATCAGAAGTTCGCGGACGCGGAGCAGGTCGAGAATTTTTCCGAGGTCGACCGAACCGCGCCGGCAACTGCCAGCGGTTATATTGTGACGCTCAAGGGGCATCATTATTACAACAACAAGGAGAAGGAAGACTTCTCAAAGATTGATAAGCGGTTCGTGGAAAATACGCTTGTCACCAATCTGCGTAAGTGGACTTTGAATACGGGCATAATTGAGGTGCCGGTTGGCAAAATCGGCATCTCACACCCGATTGTCGCCTGGAGTCTTTTGGAGCGTGAAAAATACGATCCCAATATGCGGCTCGGCAGCCAGATGACCGGAATGGGGGGGCCGGGTGGCGGAATGATGCCAGGTATGGATTCCATATATTCCGGGGCTGCCGGCGGTGGTGACGCCGATCTGGCTCCGGGTTTAGGTGCTGGTGCTATGCTTCCCGGCAGCGAGCTTGGTGCGGGGCCGGGCGGTGGCTATCCCGAAGGCGGTTTGCCCGGTGGTCCCGGCGGCGGACAGATCCCGGGCGGAAAAGGCCTAACTTTCAAAAAGAACGAGAAGCAGGCCGTTCGAATTATTGATCGCACAGATTTCATCGTTCAGTTTGTCTGGGTACCGACCATCGAACGCGATCGAAAAGAAGTGGATTCCCGTGCTCCTGCTCGGGGCGAATCAGAATCGACGGCAGTTGATGGTGCGGCAGCATCGGATGCGGCTGCCTCCGAAACTCCGGCTCCGTGATCCTGGTTAAATGAAAAGCGATTTTGTCTGTGATCTCTGTTAACGAACGTCTGTTAACGAACGTCTGTTGGCGGATTTCTGGTGAGTTCAGTTGGGTTACAGGTTTTGTCATTTCTGCCAGTCGGGCAGTGAAACAGGGATTTTTCAAATGGATAAGCTTCAACCTCTCATCAAGCACCGCTACTGGATTTGCTTTGCGTTTGCTGTGATCTTTGTGGTTGCTGGCTGGTGGATGGCCAGCGGAGCCATTGCTGTGGAGATCCTGGCCCGTAAGGATTCTGTCGAAAAATCTTTTGACAAAGCAAAGCAGGGCGGGACGGAGCCAAACCAGACATGGGTTGAGGCTGCGAAGAAAGAGAACGAGCAGGACTCGGGAGCCTACAAGTCGGCGTCTGCTCAATTGCTGCAGCGTCAGAAAGATGCTCGTCGCTGGCCCGACGTTCTGGCAAACGATCTGAAGGGCATTGCCTATCGCGCTGATATCAAGGACTCAACGACTCGTGGCCGCTGGGCGTCCATTTATCGGGACGAGATCGACCGTCTGCTTTCGATTGTCAAGCCCTACAAAAATGGTGAAGGCCTGGTTGTCGTCGACAGCAGCAAGATCACCCATAAGCCGTTCAACACGTGGCGAACAAAGTACCCATCCTCTACAGAAATCTGGGATGCTCAGGAAGATATTTGGCTTTTGCAGTGTCTGTTGACATCCATTGCCCGAGTCAATGAAGGTGCAACTCGAGTCACCGAGTCTCAGGTGCGTCAGATCTTTAAGCTGACATTGCGCGGCGGAGATCGAGACGCGGCACCTGCATCATCCGGTGGCGGCGGCGGAATGATGGGCGGCATGGACATGGGCGGCGGTGCGGCGATGATGGGAATGGGAGCGGGAATGGGAGCGGGAATGGAAATGGGTGGTAGCGGCGGCGGAATGGGCGCAGGTGGCGGAGATGCTGCGAAGACTCATCCTGGCAAAGAATTTGAAGGAAACGCGGGAGCTGACATTCTGACGGAAGAGTTCGGAGCGGTCGCGGGGGCCGCTGGTGGTGGTGGAATGGGCGGCGGAGGCATGGGAATGGGAATGAGCGGCGGGGCGATGATGGGCGGCATGGACATGGGCGGCGGCATGGGCGCTGCACCAGCTGAAGAAAGACGCTACGTCGATGACGGTGCTGATCTTGGTTATAAGACTCGTGCGTTTGTGCTGGATGTGATTGTTCGAGACGACCAGCTGCCAAACCTGCTGGCATCGTTGACGAATTCAGACTTTCCAGTCGAAATCGTACGTGTGGATGTCCGCTCAAAATTCGCTCCAGCGAACTCGGGTGGTGGCGGAATGATGACCGGAATGGACTCATCCGCTGGCGGAATGGGCGCTGATGGTGGCCTCAACATGCCGGGGGGAGCCGCCGGTGGCGAAGCTGGTTTTGGGGCGGGTGAACTTGGCGGAGGCGGCTATGGCGATGAAGGCATGCTGATGCAGCCTGGTGGTGGCGGGTACGGCGCAGCCGGGGCAGGATATGGCGGGATGATGCCTGGAATGTCGCCTGGAATTGGCGGCGAAATGCAGGATCCGTCTGGCAAAGGCAAACAGGCTCTGCAGTTAGCGATGGCCGATCCGATGCTGGTGTATGTGAAGATCGGTGGCCTGATGACCTTGTATCAGTCTGCTCAGGAAGCCGACGATCAGGCTGCTACGGCGGAAACAGATGAGGCAGTGGCACCAGCTCCTGCGGCGCCTGGCGAATTGGTTCCTGATGAAACTGCTGACCCGAATATGACAGAAACTCCCTCGAGAACGGACGGCACAGAGCCCGCCACGACAGAAATTCCCGCTGGGGAAGCCGTGACGCCGGAACCGGGGGCGCCTGCTGTGGCTGGCGAAACGCAGTCTAAAAACAGCGATCCTGCAGCAAATCCAGCGACCACACCGGAGGCAACAGCCCCGGGAGAACCCGAGGCTCCAGCACCCGGGACTGATACGCCAGACACGGCAACGCCGGGGACGGAAGCTCCAGAAACCCCAGCAGCGGGAACAGCTACGCCAGAAACTGGCACGAACTAACGCCGAGTCCGTAATGACGGCGGCGGATTTTTGAAAATGATGTGCTTCAGGTTTATTCAGGAGAATTATGATGGCGAAGTCAAAGGGTTTTGATTTCAAAGCTTTGCTTTTGAACCACGGCGAAAAATTTGGTGCCGCGGTGGTTGGCTTGCTGGCGCTGACCGGCCTGGCGACGGCCAACTGGTCAGGCAGCGCTCGTCTGGAATCTGAGCTGAGGGCTATTGCCGAGAAGACTCGGGAGACATGGCTGTCACCGAATAACTCCTGGCCGGAAGACAAGAAGACGCTCTTTGCCAGCACTCCGGATGTGGAGCGAATGGCTCAACGCATGTCATCGCCGAATGAAGACATCGAGCAGTTCACGACTCTGCGTCACTGGAATCCGCCGATCAACCAGGTCCGAGAGAAGCTGGCGCCTGTGGTGGTCCTTCCGCCGGAATCCCCTGAGTCGACGCTGGTAACGTTTACTCTGCTGGTGAAAGAGGATGAGCTGGAAGCTGATGAAGCGGCAACGCCTGAAGGTGAAAAGGCCGCCGAAGAAATGACGGCAGACGAGCAGGACCTGGCGGACTTGTTCGCAGCGAAGCCCGGCGTTGCCTCGGGTGGCGCTGGCCCGGGTGGACTGGGCGAAGGCGAAATGGCAGCCGACCCGGCAGCCGGATTATACGGCGGCGCGGCAGCTGGTGGCGGTGCAGGTTATGGTCCATCAATGCCGGGTGCTGGAATTGGGCCTGGAGATCTCAGCCTTGGCGGATATGGTGGCGGCGCGGGCTACATGAATACCATGGGAGGCGAAGGCGGAATGGCCGTGGAGCGAAAGGTCCGTTCTTATGCTGGCGTATCCATCCGCGCGGTGTTCGACCTGTACAAGCAGACCAACATGATGGCGGAGGCCCTGCACGTTTCTCCGCAGGACATTCCCCCTCGTCAGATCGATTTTGTAAACCTTGAAATCCAGCGCAAGATCGCTGTTGCAGGCCTTGATCCATGGGCTGGCCAATGGGAATCCTTGTCGCTGAAGGATATCGCAGAAATTCTCAATCAGGCGGCATACTTTGATCGGGACATTGTGAATCCTTCTGTCGTGCGAAGTGAAATCACAATGCCTCTGCCAAGTCGAGCGGCTGGGAACTGGACTCCAGGAAATGCCTCCCACAAGCGGCTGGAAAATTTCCAGCTGTCTGAAGAAGAAAAGGATCTGATCGACCAGCATCAGACCATGATGCTGGAAGAAGCGAATAAGATGAACGCGATGTTGCCTCCAGAGCAGGCGAAGAGCGAAGGGTTCCGCCAGTACACTTTGGCGTCACAGGATCTTGGCCAGGCACTTGGCGGTCAGTACGGTGGTGTGGCGGACAGCATGTATGCAGCCTATCAGGGCGGCTCGGCTGGCGCAGGCAGTGCAATGGCGGGTGCTGGAGGACTTGGGGCCGGTGGTGCGAGGGCCGGTGGTCCTGCGACCGGCAAAAACGCAAATGATCGTCGGTTCAAGAACAAGGAAGAGATGGAGAAGTTCCTGAATGCGACTCTGGTTGCAAACCGTCTTTTGCTGGTGCGATTTATGGATTTCACATGCGATCGCGGAAACGCGTACCAGTACCGTGTCCGTCTGGAAATGCGTAATCCCAACTTCAACAAGCCAGTGGACGAACTGGAACTGCCTGAACTGGCGACGCAGCGGACAATCTTTTCCAGCTGGAGTGAACCGACTCAGCCTGTCTTTATTCCGAGCTCCTATCGGTACTACACTCAGAAGGTTGAGTCCAAGCCACGGGCTGACGAGATGGCTCATTTGAACATGTTCTATCAGCACGAAACCGCCGGCACGCCGGTGATGGCTCCGTTGCGAGTGCCGGTCGGCGTTCGAATCGGCGGCAAGCAGACCCTGGAAGTTGTTGACCTGGGCAAGAGCAAACTGGAAAGCCAGGATGTGGAACTTAAGTCTCAGGACTTTCTGGCCGGCGTTGTTGAAGCACCACGACTCGCGTCCAGTGATTTTCCTGAGCTGAAGGATCTGATCAGGTCGCTTCAGGGAGTTCGCATCGTTCCCGACCGTATTACTGTTGTAGACTCAACGGGGGCCATCGTGTCTCGCTTCGTTGGAGATACAGTTAACGGCGGAGAGAAGCCAATTTCCGAAGCGGATGACCTTGCAAAGGCGAAGTTCGTGCTGAAGCAGTACGAAAGCCTGCGGCCTCAGGCTGGAGGAGCCGACCCGACCAATCCTTATGCAGCGGGTGGCGGTTCTGCGGCCGATTCCGCCATGATGGGCATGGGGATGGGAGAAGAATTTATGGGCGGTGGTTCAGGCCGAGGCAGTGCACTCGGAAATCGATCGTCCGGGCGTGGCAGGCGTGGTCGCTCATCAGGATCCAGCGCAGCGCCCGGTGCTGGTGGTGGCAGTGCACGAGGTGGAGAAAATCGTTAAGAATTGATCACGACCAACGTCGAATAGCCTTGAGAAGGCTTCCCTGGTTTACGGCCTGGGAAGCCTTCTTTTTTTTAAAAACCGCTTTTGGCAGGTCTGCAAAATCGAAGGTCGCCGCAATAAGCAATCACCGGAGGCCAATCACCGGAGGCCAATCACCGGCAATCGCAATTGTTGTGTCCTTGCGGATATTACAGACGATCTTTCGCGTGGCGGGCACTTCCATTCTACCCGTGGCGCGATGCACGAACCATCTGAGACGACCAGCCAGGGGGACGAAACGCAGACAGAGCCGACAAACATCTTTGTGACCTCTGACAATTGATGCTATAAATTGCATCGAATGCAGAGCCTGCAAAGACTCCGTAGCCTGAGTGAGCCCATTTCAGGCAAAGAACCAAACCTTTAAGCTCAAAGGAAGCTCATCCGTGAAAGACAAGAAGAAAAAGAACAAGGCGAACGGTAAGGATGTTCCGGTCTCCGTAGAAAAGGCAGTGCCTGCGGGTAACACAGTCGCGCGAGTTACCGAGATTACGGCCTCTTCTTCCGAAAGCTTCGATGACGCAATTTCTATGGGGATTGCACGCGCCTGCAAGACGCTTCAAAATGTGACATCCGCCTGGGTCCAGGACCAAAAGGTTGATATTGAAAACGGCGAGATTAAAGCGTATCGCGTCAATCTGAAAGTGACGTTTGTTCTGAACGAATGATATGCAGATTGCGGGTGACGGGCAGATTGACATCAGAATAGTTTCAGCGCAGCACGGCTGGACTTTTCTGCCTCGTTCTTTTAGCATGCTGCGTTTTCTGCGAAGTTTGCTGATGATGCCATGAATTGTTTCGTGGCGGCAGGTCGCATGGCTCTTTTTTTGTTCGGGAGCATTGTTCAGGTTCGCCGGAATGGTGCCCGTGTCAGGTGGATTTCAGAATGGTCGATCGCAATTTAATGAGGGAATTCAATGTCGATGAGGCGGAACTGGATGCGGTGATTGCCGCGTCGTACCCCGACTTCGCAGAAGAAGATATTTATCAAGAACAGGCCCAGACCTACGACCTGAATCAGATCCTGACCGGAACAATCGTACGCGTTGACAATGAAGAAGTCGTTGTTGACATCGGGTACAAGAGCGAAGGTGTTGTGCAGCGCGACGAGTGGGATGATGCCGACGTTCAGCCACAGGTTGGCGATCGAATCGAAGTCCTGCTGGAAGAATTTGAAGATTCCATCGGCCTGATCGTTCTTTCCAAGCGCAAAGCGGACCGCGTTCGCGAGTGGGAAAAGATCATCAGCACTCATCAGGAGGGCGATGTTGTCAAAGGTCAGGTCATCCGCAAGATCAAGGGTGGTCTGCTTATCAATATCGGCGTCAATGTATTTCTGCCAGCCAGCCAGGTCGACATTCGACGACCTAACGACATTGCAGAATACATCGGCCAGGAAATTGAATGCATGATTCTGAAGATCGACGAAGCTCGCAGAAACATCGTTGTTTCGCGCCGCCGTCTGATCGAAGAAGAGCGCGAAAAGATGAAGAAGACGCTGCTCTCCAATCTTCAGATTGGTCAGCTGCGAAAAGGCACGGTCAAGAACATTGCCGACTTCGGAGCCTTCGTGGATCTGGGCGGTATCGACGGTCTGCTGCACATCACCGATATGAGCTGGGGTCGTATCAGCCATCCAACCGAGATGGTCAAGATCGACGACGAAATCGAAGTGATGGTTCTGAACATCGATTACGACAAAGAAAAGATTGCTCTGGGCCTGAAGCAGAAGTCTGCCAGCCCCTGGGCGAACATTGGCACCAAGTACCCTGTCAACTCCCGTGTCAACGGCGAAGTTGTCAACGTACTGTCTTACGGTGCATTCGTGAAGCTGGAAGACGGCATCGAAGGTCTTGTTCACATCAGCGAAATGTCGTGGACTCGCCGCGTCAATCATCCAAGCGAACTTGTAGCTATCAGCGACAAGGTCGAAGTCATGGTCCTGGGGATCAACGAAGACAAGCAGGAAATTTCGCTGGGCATGAAGCAGACTCAGCCCAACCCATGGGACGAAGTGGCTACCAAGTACCCACCGGGCACGATCGTCAAAGGCACCGTTCGCAATCTCACCAACTACGGTGCGTTTGTTGAACTGCAGGAAGGTGTCGACGGACTGCTTCACATCAGCGACATGTCATGGACCCGCAAGGTGTCTCATGCCAATGAAATTCTGAAGAAGGGTGATCCGATTGAATGCCAGATTCTGAGCGTCGACGAAGATCGTCGCCGAATCGCCCTCGGTCTGAAGCAGCTTGCTGAAGATCCATGGGAAACACGCATTCCAGAAAAGTACGCCCCTGGCAAAACGGTCACGGGCAAGGTTACGAAGATCACCAACTTCGGTGTCTTCGTTCAGCTGGAAGACGATCTCGAAGGCCTGCTGCATGTGTCTGAACTGGCCGACCACAAGGTTGACCATCCAGAGAACATGGTTCAGGTTGGACAGGATCTGGAAGTTCGCATTTTGCGAGTCGACACGGGCGAGCGAAAGATTGGTCTGAGCCGCAAGTCAGAGTCGAAGGAAGCAGAAGTCCCAACCACCGGAGCACCAGAAGGCGACGCCTCAGCTGCTCAGGCGGCTAAGCCCCGCGAAGAACTGAAGGGTGGTACCGGTTCCGGTGCAGGCCCACTGTTTTCACTCGGCGGCGGCGAAGACAAGGAATAATGAATGATCACAACTTCGTGAAAGATCTGCTCAATTGAGCAGATCGCATGGAGTTCCCTGACTCCCTAAAGCCCTTTGGTCCTGGACCAAAGGGCTTTTTTGTTCGCTCCGATTTCTGAGACGACTTTGGCACCGAAGAACTGAACGCATGCACTAATTGGTGATGTCTTTGCCGTCGCTGTGGCAACTGGCAGGGTTTCGACTTGTGAAACGAACATTGAATGCCTAACTTGGTGTTCCCGCCGTTTCAGGTTTGGAGGAGCTCCAATGCCACTTGCCGATCGAGTTGTGCGACTGCTTCTGGTCGCTTACTGTTTAACCGTATCTGCCTCAACCCTCGAGGCAGATGACAAGCCGTCGTCCGCGCTGTTTGTGGACTCCGTGGCGCCGCTTTTAAAAGAGCACTGTATCGCGTGCCATGGGCCTGAGACGCAGGAAGGCAATCTGCGACTGGACTCCCTTGCTGCGATCAGTGCAGGCGGAAAATCGGGCCAGCCGGTGATCCCGGGAAAGCCGGACGAGAGTCTTCTGATTACCGCCGTCCGCCGCACCGACGAACTGATGCAGATGCCGCCCGACGAGAAGCTGTCGGACGAAGCGGTCAAAGTGCTCGTCGACTGGATTCAGGCCGGAGCCGTACATCCGGACGGTCAGATAGCCATCAAATCCGATGCACCTCCGTTTGATGTGGAGGAAGCTCGAAAGTTTTGGGCCTTTAGTGCAGTCCACGCGCCTGCGGTTCCTGATACGCCAAACCCGGAACTCATCCGATCGCCGATTGACGCATTCGTTGTGGCTCGCCTTCAGGAGCATGGGCTGCAGCCGAACCCTGTGGCAGACAAGGCCACTTTGATTCGCCGAGCCACCTTTGATCTGACCGGTCTTCCTCCGTCGCAGCAGGAGATTGCGGAGTTTCTTGCTGATGAATCGCCGGAAGCCTTTGAAAAAGTGATCGATCGCCTGTTGGCCAGTCAGCAGTACGGTGAGCGTTGGGGTCGCCATTGGCTGGATGTTGTCCGCTATGCCGATTCCAACGGTCTGGATGAAAACATCGCTCATGGAAACGCATGGCGATTCCGCAACTATGTGATCAACTCGCTGAACGAAGACAAGCCGTATGATCAGTTTATTCGTGAGCAGATTGCAGGGGATCTGCTAATCGACGATCAGACGGATGAAGCCACTCGGAATGATCGGCTCACGGCCACTGGTTTCCTTTCGATGGGTCCGAAAGTTCTTGCGGAGGGCGACGAAACCAAACTGCAGATGGACATTCTGGACGAGCAGATTGACACCATGGGGCGAGCTATGCTGGGGCTGACGCTCGGCTGTGCCCGCTGCCATGACCATAAGTTTGATCCGATTTCGCAGGCCGACTATTACGCGGTCGCCGGTATCTTTCAGAGCACCAAAACGATGGAGTCTCTGAAGCGAATTGCGAAGTGGAATGAAAACTCAATTGCCACGATTGCTGACAAGGAAAAACTGGCGACTCACCAGGCGAAGATTGAAACGCAGAAAACCGAAATCAGTTCCTTCCTTATCGCCGCAAAAGCTTCTGCGGCGGCACCGGCTGGCACAGGCACGCCAGAGCAGATCACAGAAGAGCAACTTCCGGAAGAAATCCAAAAACAACTGGCGACATTGCGAGCCGATCTTAAGACTCTGGAAGCCACGGTTCCCGAACTGCCGACGGCGATGGGTGTGGCGGAAGGGGAAGTCGTAAATGCTCGCATTCTGATGCGAGGCAGTCATCTGTCGCCCGGGCGAACCATCGAACGTGGCGTTCCCGTTGTGCTTGCACCAAAACCGTTCTCGGCAGCAGCGGGTCACAGCGGACGGCTGGAATTTTCTCAGTGGTTGACGAGTCTCGACAATCCGTTGACCGCGCGCGTGATGGTGAATCGTGTCTGGCGATGGCATTTTGGTCGCGGTCTTGTGGCCACGGCTGACAATTTTGGCAAGCTCGGCGATCGACCGGGAAATCAGGCTCTGCTGGACTGGCTGGCCACGGAATTTGTGCAGAGCGGATGGTCGCTGAAATCCCTCCATCGCAAGATTATGTTGTCTCGCACCTGGCAGTTGACCAGCGATGAAAATCAAAAGGCCGAACAGTCGGACCCGGATAACATTCTGCAATGGCGATGGTCAACGCAGCGGTTGAGTGCCGAGTCTGTGCGGGATTCTGTTCTGGCGGTGACTGGTCTGCTCGATCGATCCGTCGGGCAGTCGATGCTGCATGTGAAGAATCGTGAGTTCCTGTTTGACCACACATCGAAGGACGGCACGTCCTATGATTCTCGCCGTCGGTCGGTCTATCTGCCGGTGATCCGCAATAATCTCTATGACGTGATGTCTCTGTTTGACTGCACCGACGGAACTGTTCCGAATGGTGATCGAGCATCTTCAACGGTCGCGTCTCAGGCCTTGTTCCTGATGAACAGTGAACTGGTGATTCAGGCGGCTGAGAATATGGCGACGGACTTGCTGAAAGAATATCCTGAGGATGCTCAGGGCCGCGTTGGATCGTTGTTCATGAGATCGCTTAGTCGGCCGGCCACACCCGAAGAAGTCGAAAAATTTTCGCAGGCTGCAATTACCGTTGATGGGCAACTGACTCAGGATGGAGTCGGCGATAATGAACGGCCGAAAGCCGTGTGGACGTCGTTATGCCAGGCGGTGCTGATGTCGAACGAATTTCTGTATGTTCGGTAATCGCGGATGGCCATGCGCCACATCTCGACCGAGCAGTTTTCTGGACAATGATTCGATGTCGGGATGAAGGGCTTGTTGAGTGAACGACAGGCAGATGACAACAAGAGGACGATGAATATGTTGGAATGTTTTCAATCCCGACGACAGCTGCTGCAATCAACCGCGACCGGATTTGGCGGGCTGGCTCTTGCGTCCCTGATGCAGGAGCTGGCGGCTGGCGAACAAAAGGTGGCCAATCCATTTCACTTTGCACCACGAGCAAAGCGCGTCATCTTTATGTTTATGAAGGGCGGTCCGTCGCAGGTCGACACCTTCGATTACAAACCCAAACTTCAGGAAGATGATGGCAAGCCGCTGCCGTTTGCCAAGCCACGAGTCCAGTTTGCCCCGACGGGTAATTTGCTGGGTTCTCCGTGGCGGTTTCGGCAGTACGGTGAAAGTGGTATTCATGTCAGCTCACTGTTTCCGAACGTCGCGAAGCATGTCGATGACATTTGCTTTCTGAACTCCGTGCATGGCACCAATGCGGCTCACGGCGGCGCGGCGTTGAAGCTGCATACGGGCAGTGATGCGTTCGTTCGGCCAAGCATGGGGGCCTGGGTCAGTTACGGGTTGGGAACTGAGAATCGCAATCTGCCATCGTTTGTCACGATTTGTCCGACGCTGGCCCATGGAGGCGTCAACAATTGGGGCTCCGCATTTTTGCCGGCGGAGAATCAGGGAATTCCATTGGGAGTTGCCAGTCAGCCGGCTACGGCCGCGGCGGTCAGATATATCGCCAACAAAAAATGGTCCAGCAGTGCGCAGCGGCTCCAGCTGGATCTTTTGAAGCAGATGAATGAGCAGCATCTGGCGACGTCACCACACGAATCGGTTCTGAACGCCCGCATTCAGTCTTATGAACTGGCGTTCCGCATGCAGTCGGAAATGCCGCAGCTGCAGGATATTTCACAGGAGTCCGAGGCGACTCAGAAGTTGTACGGTCTGGATAATCCAATCACTGAAAATTTCGCGCGCCAGTGTCTGATGGCGCGTCGCTTTTCGGAGGCCGGCGTACGTTTTATTCAGGTGACGCACAGCGACGCCAAAGTGCAATGGGATCAGCACGGCGATCTGCGAGCCGGTCACGGCAAGAATGCTCTTGAAGTCGATCAGCCGATCGCCGGATTATTGTCCGATCTGAAGCAGCGAGGACTTTTGGAAGATACGCTCGTGATGTGGGGCGGCGAGTTTGGACGGACGCCGACAGCTCAGGGAACGACGGATGGCCGCGACCATAATCCGGAAGGTTTCACCATGTGGATGGCGGGCGGCGGCGTTCGCGGCGGTCTGCGTTATGGAGCGACGGACGAATACGGCTATTACGCCGTCGAGAAGCCGATGCATATCCATGACGTTCACGCCACGCTCCTGCATCTGCTGGGGATGGACCATAAGCGTCTGACCTACCGATATGCGGGTCGTGATTTCAGGCTGACGGATGTCGCGGGCGAAGTTCACAGCGAGATTCTGGCGTAAATGGCTGGCGGCTCCCAATCATCGGCTGATGTCAGGTCGGTGAGCTATTCAGGATCGAACACGGTTCGTTTTGTTGCGGACACGGGACCGGAGAAAGTCCATCGCCTCCACGCTCTACACATTCATCAAACGAACCGCCCCTCCTCCGCAGATGGCCATCATGGATGCTCCGTCGCGAGGGCTTTCGGCGGCTGACGAAAGTAGTCGAAACCCCTTGCGGGCTCAGCGACAAGAAAGCCAGGCGGCGCTGGAATTTTGCGAATTCGTGGCAGTTTTTCTGAACCACAGCACTCACCGTTTAGGAACGTCCATCACCCCGGCGGCCTGATGAGTCGGGTCGCGTTCCAGCAAATAGAACGCGCTGTCAGCCCGCAGGTTGGCACCGAGCAGCTGGTCGACAGATCGCCCTTTAATGATCGGACTTTCCTTGACGATCCGGAGCCCAATCCCATCCATCAGATCGCGAAAGTCACGCATCGACATGAAATGCAGGTTTGGAGTCTCATACCATTCATAAGGCAGCGTCTGCGTAATCGGCGTTCGGCCCCGACGCAGCACTTCCAGGCGGACTCGCCAATGACCAAAATTTGGCACCACCACCAGCGCACGTTTGGCGACTCTCAGCATTTCCAGCAGCAGACGTTTTGGATTTCTGACCTGCTGCAATGTCTGGCTGAGAACCGCAAAGTCAAAACTGTTATTAGGGATGTCGACAAGACCTTCATTCAGGTCTGCCGCAAGCGCCGGCAGGCCACGTTCAATCACCGCGACGATATTGGCCTGCTCGACTTCTACGCCCATGACTTCACAACCAATTTCATCATGCAGCCGCTGCATCAGGCGGCCGTCACCGCAGCCGAGGTCGATGACGCGACTGCCGCGGTCGATGTGACGCATGATCAGTTCGTCCGTCAGCTGAATCGATGGGTCGGGCATCTGGTAACGATTGGAATTTGGCATCGGTGAGGCAGGTTCGTCAGAAGTTAAGATCTTACCGAATCAAAAGTGCGATTTAGAAATGGAGACACGAGAGCCCCCAGCGGATCGATGTCAATCAGAAAAGAATCATGTCCGAACGGACATCGCAGCTCAACAAATGAGACGTGCCGACGGACATGCAGCAGAGCAGACACCAGTTCACGACTTTGACTTGTCGGAAACAGCCAGTCCGTATCGTACGACGCTACCAGAAAACGGGCCTTCGTTTGAGCCAGCGCGGCTTCCAGCGATGCAAAGCCCTCTGACAGATCAAAATAATCCATCATGCGAGTCAGATACAGATAACTGTTCGCGTCAAAGCGCTGGACAAATCGCTTGCCCTGGTAATGCAGGTAGCTCTCAATCTGGAACTCTGTTTCCTTCTGCATGCTGAAGGCGAAACGATCGCTGTCCTGCAGACGTCGGCCGAATTTCAATTCAATCGAATCTTCTGACAAATAGGTGATGTGCGCCACCATTCGAGCCAGTGCCAGACCGTAACGCGGTCCTTCCGAGTCGTAGTATTCCCCATTCATAAAGCCGGGGTCCGCGTAGATGGCTCGCCGGCCCACGGCGTTAAAGGCAATCCCCTGAGCCGACAATTTCGGAGCCGACGCCAGTACAACAGCCGCTTTCAGCTGATCAGGAAAAAGAACGGCCCATTCCAAAACCTGCATCCCACCAAGGCTTCCGCCCACGACCCCAAGCAGCTGACTAATTCCGAGATGCCGCACTAGTTCCGAGTGAACGGTGACAACGTCTCGAATCGTCAGAAATGGAAAGGCGAGACAGAATCGTTTACCCGTCGAAGGATTAATGCTGCTCGGACCTGTCGTGCCCTGACAACCACCGAGCACGTTTGCGCAGATCACAAAATACTTGCTGGTATCAATTCCTTTGCCTGGACCAATAAACGTATCCCACCAACCCGGTTTTTTGTCTGTGGTCGAGTGAACTCCGGCGGCGTGGGCATCACCCGTCAACGCATGGCAAATGAAGATTGCATTTGAGGCATCGCTGTTCAGAGTGCCATACGTCTCATAAGCGACTCGAATGGGCCCAAGGAGTTCTCCGTTTCCAAAACGCAGCGGCCCGGACGAAGGAAACAGATCCACGAATTGAGTCTGCACGATTCCGGCAGATCGATCGTCTAAAATTGGCTCTTCCTGAGGTTCCGCAGACATCAAGCCGCTACAGTCTGAAAGTCAGTGCTTAAAAATACACGCTGGAGGCTTCACCGCCCTCGAGTGAGTCTAGCATTGTGAATGCCGTGGGGCGAGTTTGCGACGGCCAACTTCTGAATTCATTCAAGCCGGTACTGGCCAGTTTGCATTTCCAGGAACCAACTCAGTGCTGGCGGGCACAGGTCAGCTGCAAAACTGGTCGTTCGTCAAACGATGCAAATCGTCCAATCGGAACGAGTTGAAAACGGTAGCCTGTGAAACTTGATCCGTCCGGAGCAAAGCCTTGACAGTTGGCCTGCAACACCGATTAGCGAAACATCGGTCTCAGGTTTGCTTATGCACTTCTCAACGCCGGACTCATGCTTTGCAGTCAACGGCGGTTGCTGGCAACGATTACTTGCGGCACTTCCTGCACTTTTCACAGTTCTCGCATTCATCCACAGAATGATCGCAGTCGGGACATCGCGGATCGGCCGCTCGAGGAAAATAGGACGGGCCGTATTTGGACATTCCGTCGCTTAAAGCATAGGGCTCGTATTCCATCCGAAAAGAATCGCAGGGGCGGTTAAACAGATGGCCCATGCCGCGTGGGCGAAAACTGTCCGGCGCACATCGCTGATTCTGAGTCAGCGTGGCCGCTCGCGGACGGTACCAGTTTGTATAACGGTCCATCGGAAGCGGAAAGTGGTTAAAGCCGTTGCCTGCAGAACCCGGTGCTCCAAGATCCGGGGTGGCTCGAATGTGAGCGTAGCCATTGAATGCGCCGTCGGGAAGTCGGGCGTCACCTGTTCGCTTCTGCGCGAATTTCTCAAGCGAATTATTTGACACCGGGGCGCCGCTGCCGCTTTCGTGGTAGACCACGTTCTGGTCGTCAGGCAGGCTTGGGACGGGGGTTGTCGCGGTCGTAACAGTGCTTTCCTGAGCGGCCGAGGTCAGCTGAAGGGCCAGAACGGCAAACACAAACACGCTGATTGATCCATGGCATTTCATTTTGTCATCCTGACTTTCTGAATCGGCAGTCGAGAACAACCACCCTGTTGCTCCTCTGCTGAATTCTTCGGATCAGTCTCGCGGGCGGGGTCAGGTCAATCCGTCGCGGTGCCGGTTCTGCCTGCATTTCAGGAAACGGTTGGTCCCACGTTTCCGTTTATGCGTGAAAAATCGACCGGCCGACTCCCGGAAAACCCTCACATTCCGCCTGACACGTTGAACCGTATCATCTCCCGCAGATTCATTTTGCGGGCGGCAAGTGCCGACCGGGCGTCGACACTAAAAACGCGTGACAAAACCGGGACTGGCTCCCGGACTGCGCAGAAAATACTCCAGAGCATAGACGTGGGAGGGTGCCTGTTCCGCTTTGTCAGGGCTTCTAAACAAGATCTTTTGCTGCCTGATTCAACGAAGGTTCCAAAACGGCCAGGAGGTCACTAAACTTGGCTGCCCGTCGACGGCGTGGACTTGGCTTTGAGAGTGTCGGCAAGGTCGCCGACGCAGCTCAAAGCACCCAACGGCTCTGCCTTGAACTGAAAAAGACATGAATTCCCCTCTGACCGAATCGATTGACGCTTCGATCGATGTTCATAAGGTGCGAAACGAGTTGCAGCCAATTTCCAGGGAAAAATCGGAAGATGAGCCCCGGTTGCTGTTCCGGCGGACCAATCGAGTTCAGCGTCTGACTGGCATTGGCATTCGCGCGATCGGATCCTATGTGCCGTCTCGCATCGTGACCAATGAAGAACTCGAGCAGCGATACGGCTTCGAAGAGGGCTGGGTAAAACGCCGTACCGGCATCAGTCAGAGAAGATTTGCCGGAGAGGGCGAATCGACCAGTGACCTTGCGGTCGAAGCTGCACGTCGGGCGATTGCGTCGGCACAAATTTCCAATTCCGATATCGACCTTGTGGTTGTCGGGACGTTCACCCCCGACTTTACGTGCCCATCCACGGCCTGCCTTGTTCAGGATAAACTGAATCTGGATGCCCCGGCTATGGACATTCAGGCTGCGTGTTCAGGGTTTATGTATGCTCTTGCCACGGGCGCTCAGTTCGTCGCCACAGGCAACGCACGATGTGCTTTGGTGATAGGGGCCGATGTCAACAGCCGAATTGTTCAGCCCGATGACCAGCGGACCGCGCCCCTGTTTGGCGATGGTGCCGGGGCGGTTATTCTGGAAGCTGGCGAGCCTGATCAGGGCCTGATCTGTTATCAGTTGGGAGCTGACGGGGCTGGCGGCGGCATGCTTGATCGACCAGCTGGCGGTGTCACTTTGCCGCTGACGCCCGAGCTTGTGGCGGAAGGAAAACATTTCCTGCAAATGGACGGCCGGAACGTTTTCAAATGGGCCATTCAGGCTGTGACCGAATCCATTGAGACCGTGCTGCACCAGGCAGGAATGACGACGGACGACGTGAGTCTGTTCGTGCTGCATCAGGCCAACATCCGAATCATCGATCACGCCATGAAGGTCCTGAATATACCGCGCAGCAAGGTCTACAATAACCTGGATCGAGTCGGCAACACATCCGCCGCTTCCATTCCACTGGCTTTGGACGAAGCGTACCGTGAAGGCCGCATTCAACGCGGCGACGTGGTGCTGATGTGCGGTTTCGGTGCGGGATTAACCTGGGGAACCGGCCTGTTCCGCTGGTAGAAGTTAGGCTCTAAAAGATACCCAGCTGGTCTTTGGCGTCGTCCGTCATTCGGTCTGGCGTCCAAGGAGGCGTCAATGTGATCGTGATGGCGGCTTCATCGACATCGTCAAGCCGTTCCAGAGCCATCTTCGCCTGCTGCACAATCTGCGGACCTGCGGGACAGGCCGGGCTGGTCAGAGTCATCTGAACGGCCACTTTGCGCTCCGTCTGGTCGACCGAATAGATCAGCCCAAGGTCCACGATGTTGACCATCAGCTCAGGGTCAATCACCTGCTTCAATGCTTCAATGAGTTCCGTGTCGGTGGCCATAGCGCTTCACGATTTGAGATTTGAGATTTTAAGTTTGAAATAACGGCCGCTGCCAGCTGAACTGACGGCGAGCCCATTGCATAGTCTACAGACTGGCCCAGACAGCGCCTTCGCGAATCTCTGTCTTGAAGACTCGAATCGCATCCGTGGCCGGCATGCACAGGGCCTTGCCGGTCTTCAGGTCAAACCTTGCAGAATGGCGAGGACAAATAATTGAACAATCCTGAATCACACCATTCGTCAAAGGCTGCCCGTCATGCGAACAGACATCTTCGATTACAAAATACTGATCCTCAATCCGAATCACCAGCGAAGGAATGTCATCCACATAAACGCTGCGACGTTCGCCCGACGTCAATTCGTCAACACCGATCACGCGTTCCATAATTCTTCTTTATCGTGCTGTGTGTGCCCGACAGTGGCGGTCACATCAATTGAGTTTCATTGAATTGTGTCGGCATAATTAAACAGCAACTGTTTCGATCCCCAGCTTGCCCTGAACGGTACGGCTGAGAGTTTCGCGAACGACTTCGACCGGAATCCTATCATAAACCTTCTGGAAGAAGCCTTCTACAATCATGTGCATGGCTTCGCTGCGTCTGATACCACGGCTCATGCAGTAAAAAATCTGTTCCTGATCGACTCGCCCTGTCGTGGCTCCATGAGTGCATTTCACGTCGTCCGCTTCGATTTCCAGACCCGGAATCGAATCACATCTAGCGTCGTCGCTGAGCATCAAAGCATCACTCCGCTGATAGCCGTCGGTCTGCTGAGCAGCCGGGTCGACTTTAATCATCCCGCGCCAGATCACTCGTGCTTCGTCACGCAGAACTTCCTTGTACAGCAGGTCGCTGTGAGTTCCCTGAGCCTTGTGATGCTGCTGAGTGTAGTAGCTGATCTTCTGACGGTTGCTGGCAAACGTCACACCGTTCACTTCCGCTGTGGCGGCGCGACCATTCAGGTTGATATCCTGATGGATATGCGACAACTTGCTTCCCAGTCCGACCACGGTCCACTGCAGAGAAGCATTGCTGGCAACGACGCCCGCCTGATGCGCGAAGTGCCACGACTTCTGATTCCAGTTCTGCAGCTGAACGTATCGCAGGTTCGCATCCTTACCGACGATCAGTTCCACGCAGCCCACGTGCAGCCCGGCGATATCTTCTGTGGCGGAAGTGGTCTCCTCAAGCAAGGTCGCTCGAGCTCCGTCTTCCAGAATAATCAGCGTATGACTGAACTCAGCAACACCGTTGCGGCTGTGAGCAATCAAACTGTGCAGAGGCAGAGCCACTTCCACATTTCGCGGCACATACAGCAGTGTTCCACCGGTCCAGAACGCGGCGTGCCAGGCAGAAAACCGATCGGAGTCTGGCTTAACGGCCTGCTTCATGAAATAGGGCTCAAGCAGTTCCCGATGACTGGTCAGCAGAGTTTGCAGTTCGCCAAACAGCACTCCCTGTTCTTTGATTGTTTCGGACGCATCAGAATGAGTGACTTGACCATTCACATGAGCGATCGAGCCGCCAAACTCAGTCTTGTCGCTGAGCAGTGTTGTGATGGCCGACGAATCCGCTGCGCCGGACGTCGGACGGAACTTGCCCGCGTTGAAGACTCGCAGATCGACCCGCTTGAATTCCTCCGGATCCAGATCCGTCTGCAGCAGCGCCTGATACTGCTCAAAGGCTGCACGACGCGCGTCAGTGATCCATGAAGGTTCAACGCGAGTCGCAAGGAACTGTTCAAAGACTTCTGAAGAAAAGCCGGTGCGGGAGATATCGATGGTTGTTGATGACATTTTCACTCTTAAAACTCAGTTGAATTCTTTGGGCAGATCTTTGGCTCTGAATGTGCCCTGCGGAGCGCTGAACACACGCAGCACAAAGATCATCTCCCTGGAAACTGTAAAAACTGCCCGATAGCTGCCACGACGGCCTGTTCCCAGTAACGCATCTCGAAAAATGCCATTCATTGATCATGCTTCCGCTGAGAGGCCATGACTTTCTGGATTGTCAGCGATTTCCCGCAATTGCTGCCGAACCACGGACTCCCAGTGAATTGCCTCGTCGACAGAATGATGATCTGCCCACCACAAGGCATTTCGCAGGATGTCTTCCTCAGCCAACGCTGAAAGTCTAACGAAGTGCGTCGTCAGCCTTCCTAAGCAGCAGGATTTCTCGCACTCTGTCCATCGATTCGTCCAGAGGAAATGTTCTTCCAGCCTCGACGTCAGCAATTCCCTCGCGTATCAGGGCCACATTCTTCTGCAGTTCCAGCTCCGCCATCGCGGAGTCGTATTCGGTCTGATCGATAACAACAAATCGGTGATCGAAGCCCGGAACATCAACGGCGATGGGTCCTCCCTTCGCCGCCTTCAGAGCTTCAGCCGCTTCAGCCGCTTCTTCACTGAGTTTTATCATGGCGTATTCTCCCGGATTTATCAGGCGAGCGGCTGGGCGTCATACCTCCGTGGCAGTCGATTTGCGTTTATAGTAGCCATCACTCTCCGAGTGATGAATGCCAGGGGCCGCCTCTTGCAGCCTTCGTCACTCGGAGAGTGACGTCTACTTTGTCAAATCGAATGGCATTGGGCGTAAGGCTTCCGTGTCATCCCAGATCGGCAACACGGAGGGCTGACACCCTCCGCTCGCCAACGTATTAACCTACCGATCCTTCCATCTGCAGTTCGATCAGACGATTGAGCTCCACCGCGTATTCCATTGGCAGTTCCTTCACCAGCGGTTCAATGAAACCCGTAACGATCATGGCGGATGCTTCTGCTTCGGACAAACCGCGGCTCATCAGATAGAAGAGCTGCTCTTCCGCGATCTTGGAAACGCTGGCTTCATGTTCGATGGCTACGTTTTCTTCTTCGACTTCAATGTACGGATAGGTGTCACTGCGGCTCGCGGAATCCAGAATTAAAGCATCACAGACCACGTTCGAACGACAGTTGACCGCATCCTTATGGACCTTTACCAGACCGCGATAGCTGGAACGTCCGCCGCCTCTGGAAATACTCTTGCTGATAATGCGGCTGGAAGTGTTAGGAGCACAATGGACCATCTTAGCTCCCGCATCCTGATGCTGACCTTCGCCGGCAAAGGCAATCGACAGCGTTTCACCGCGAGCACCTGGTTCCATCAGCCAGATCGCCGGATACTTCATCGTCAGCTTGGAACCCAGATTTCCGTCAATCCACTCCATCAGTGAATCGCCGTACGCCATGGCTCGCTTGGTCACCAGATTATAGACGTTGCCCGACCAGTTCTGGATCGTCGTATAACGGCACCGAGCGCCTCGCTTGACGACGATCTCCACGACCGCCGAGTGCAGACTGTTGCTGCTGTATGTGGGAGCAGTACAGCCTTCGACGTAGTGAATCGAAGCACCCTCATCCACAATGATCAGCGTTCGTTCAAACTGCCCCATGTTCTGGCTGTTGATACGGAAGTAAGCCTGAAGCGGGAATTCGATCTTTACGCCCTTCGGTACGTAGATGAATGAGCCACCGGACCAGACCGCTGAATTGAGAGCCGCGAACTTGTTGTCGCCGGGCGGAATGATGGTTCCGAAGTATTCTCGAAACAGTTCTGGATGATCGCGAAGTGCCGAATCCGTGTCGGTGAAAATCACGCCCTGCTTTGCCAGATCTTCCTGAAGACTGCCGTATACGACTTCGGAGTCGTACTGGGCTTTCACGCCTGCCAGATACTTCTTTTCAGCTTCCGGAATCCCCAGACGGTCGTACGTGCGGCGAATTTCTTCCGGAACATCTTCCCACGATGTTTCCTGCTCGTTGGAAGCCTTCATGTAGTAAAAAATGTCCTGGAAGTTGAGGTCGGTCATGTCGCCGCCCCAGTTCGGCATCGGACGCGATTCAAAGATGGCGAGCGATTCCAGACGGAATTCCGTCATCCACGCGGGCTCACCCTTCATCTCAGAAATCTGACGCACGATCTGTTGATCCAGACCCTTGCGGCTCTTGAAGGCGTAGTTGTCCATCGAGTCGTGGAAGCCATATTTGTAGCTGCCAAATTCGACATCCGACTTTTCGCTTTTCACTGGTGTGTCGGTGCTCATAGTTCGGAATTTCTAGAGAAGGTTTTCAGTTTTCGGTTTTCAGCAAGCTGCAGCAGACTCAGGTCAAGGAGATTGCTTCGTAGACTTTGCCACGCTTTCGAAGCCAGTCGACATCTCCCTCGTCCGCCTTCGCCTTTACTTGCCTTAGAAAATTCACAGTCTCAGGTTCAAGGCATGGTTCACTGGGATCATCCTCTGGAACCACCAAGTCAATCTCCACCGCTACCACGAATCGCTCTGTCTGAATCAGCCTCGTTCTGCGAACTTTTTCTTTGACGATCGTCATGATTGAGTCCCATCAAAAAAATGCACAGTCACAAGTTTCGCCACATTACTTTGCCGCAGAAATGACCAGACGGCTTTGAATTCAGTTCCATCGGGTAATTCTTCAAGAACTTCCACCGCAGGATTTGGCATTGCCTCGGGTTTCTCCTGCAGCAGATGCCCGCGTTCGAGCCCAGCCACGGCTTGCCATTCCAGAATTCCTCGTTCTTCCAGGCGTTCAGAGGCGTGGAGTCCGACAAGATACCTTTCGTTGGTGACCAGAGCCCTTATCTGTTCAAAGAGCCGGCCCATAATTCAACTCTAACTGTTGTCGCCTTTGGTCGACGCAACTAAACAGCTGCGGCAGCCTCGGCCTTGGCATTCTCAGCGGCTGCGTCAGGATGACGAGCTCGAATATCGGCGTAGCCATTCGCGTGCAGATCGTGAGCCAGAGCAGCGTCGCCGGTTTCTACAATTCGTCCGCCCAGCATCACGTGTGTGAACTGCGGTGGATTGAATTCCAGAAGCCGTTCGTGGTGAGTAATAATCAGCACACCCATCTGCGGGCCTGAAAGCTTCGCCAGACCTTCACTGACGACTCGGACGGCGTCGCTGTCCAGACCGCTGTCGGTTTCATCGAGAATCGCGAATCGCGGCTGCAGCATGGCCAGCTGCAGAATTTCCATGCGCTTCTTTTCGCCGCCGGAGAAACCGTCGTTCAAATATCGGCGAGCGAACTCCGGATCCATACCGAGCTCGTTCATGCGTTCTCGAATTTCCTTGCGGAATTCACGCATCCCCATCAGGCCTTCGCCTTCTTTGCGGTCCGGATTACGAATGTTCGAAACCGCATGTCGCAGGAAGTCAGCCACCTTCACACCCGGAATCACAACCGGATACTGAAAGGCCAGAAACATTCCCAGGCGAGCCCGCTCATTGGCTTCCATCTCAGTGATATTCACGCCGTCGATTTCAATGGAGCCATCGGTCACGATGTAGTTCGGATGGCCAGCCAGAGCATAAGCGAGAGTGCTCTTGCCAGAACCGTTGGGCCCCATCAGGGCGTGAATTTCGCCCTGACGAACTTCCATTGTGACGCCTTTAAGAATCGGCGTCTCACCAACGTTTACATGGAGATTAGAAATCTTCAGCACACTATTCATTGCGGTCGCACTTCCTCACAGACACAAAATGCTCGGGCACCAGCGCGCCCGGAACATTCGCGAAAACTACTCAAAAGGATTCAGTCAGTATTCAATTTCAATTCGCCAGCATTGGCAGTGCCGACGTGAGGCTTGCGACTCATCTGTTTCCCCTACGATCTACACATTCAACTTACACATTCAACGCTGAGTAACCCGAGTGATGCGGTACCGGAAGTACCGATTCTCCTCGAGTTACCTTGCGGGCTTTGATCTTGTCCTGAATTCGCATCAGCCCTTCCAGCAGAGCTTCCGGGCGAGGAGGACAGCCGGGGACGTAAACGTCAACCGGAACTATCAGATCCACACCCTTGACGACGTGATAACCATGCTTGAAGTACGGACCACCACCAACGGTGCAGGCACCCATGGCGATCACGTACTTCGGATCGGGCATCTGCTCGTAGAGACGACGAACACGACTCGCCATCTTGAAAGTCACAGTTCCCGCGACAATCATCAGGTCTGCCTGGCGAGGCGTCGCCCGGAATGCACCGGCTCCAAATCGGTCAAGATCGTACTTGCTGGCACCCGCCGCCATCATCTCGATCGCACAGCACGCCAGACCGAACGTCATCGGCCAGATCGACGACTGCTGGCCCCAATTCATGGCCTGCTCCATCGTCGTCGTGATTACGTTTTCTTCGAATCGACCTTCAATCCATGTCATGACGCTCAAACCTCTTGTTGGAACTAATCAACTTACCATGTAAAGCACTGACTGAACCCCGCAATTGCCACACCGCAGGACGTGCAGCCCGCACTCTACCAGCACGCCCCGGTCTTTCAATCGGCCGGAGAAGTTTGCAAAGACTGGACAGGCAGCGGATCCGCCGCAGCCGTCCCCAACGAAATCCCACTCCCCATCACCTGAAATTCACAGCACCCATCACCGTCTCTGCAGCGAGACCGAAATTCCACCGGGGCTCCCAATACTTGCTGTAAAACCTGTCGCTCAATCTGACAAATCGCTTCATCCACGTCTGCAAGCATTGGAAATGGACAGGAGGTTTCCCGCAAAATCCGCAGCCCCCCCGAATGGTCACTTTCCACATTGAATCCGCTGGATTTCATCTCCTCCGCCAACTGATCCAACCGCTCGTCGACAGAATCACAACCCACCAATTGCCTGCGAAAACGCTCGGCCAGCGAACTCTGCACACGTCCAATCAGCGTGGCCCGAATCTCGGGATCTTCAAAGCCGGAAATTGCCTCCCACAAAACAACAGCCAGTTCCCGGTAATTCTCGCCAAGCTCATGCAGTCCCTCTGCTGTTACACGATACAACAGGCGAGGTCTGCCACGAGTCTGGCTTTGGAGCTCAGAAACAATCATCCCGCCACTTTCGAGCCGAGAAATTCGCTGTCGCACTGCCGTTCGAGTCACCCCGAGCAATTCACAGAGAGCCTGAATATCTCCCCCGGCGGACTGGTGCAGATGCGTCAGGATCTCGCGATCTCGTGCATCCAGGGGTGTAGACATTTCAGAAACTCCCGCCAATACCAGCCAACAACTTCACGTCCCGCACGCTTTTATTGGACAATGGCATCTGGATGGTATCCGCAGAAAACATTCTGGCAATTAACGATGCCAAAAATGCCTGAAAGTGAGACGCGGTCTCAGGTTATCGCACCTAAAAGACGTGTTTTCCTTCCCTATTTGCCTCGTGTTTCCACACGCCCAGACTTTCGGCACCCCGGTTTTTGAAGGGAAAACCGAAACGCTTGGCGCGATCCGCTACAAAGTTGTATGCCAGCCGACCATCCGAGAAAGTCCCCGCTTGCCCGAGCTTTACAAATTGAAGCGTAAAACGCGGTTGACTGCCAGGCGTCGGACGAACGTTTTCGTGATGACGGGAGTCAACACTGAGGCGGAGCGGCATCATTGTCCTCATTCAAATGTTCCCAGAACGCAACGGAAAAATTCTGACTCGGCACTACGCCTTTGATTTATTACTTGCCGTAAGTCCTTGAAAATAAAAGGCTTGCAAGAAAGTTAGCTTGAGGGAGCTCAATTCGTCTTTGTTCGGTTCACCCTTTGCATCATCAGTCTTCTCCCCAAACCTGGTGGTGAGCGTGAACAAACAACCCTGGAAAGAGGGCGCAATGAGTTCGAGAAAAAAGCAGCGATTGACCGTACGCATCGAGGACGATTTTGCCATCGTTTCCCTGGAAGACATGGAGATCTGGGACGGCGCTGACCTTGCATTGCTGCGTGATGCTCTGTCGACTCTGATTGAGCAAGACGGCTATCGTGCCGTGGGCGTTGACCTGTCTGCCGTGAAGTACATCCCGAGCGGCTTCTTCGGGATGCTCTTCGAATGGTACGAGCAGGGCCTTCGCATCCGCCTCGAGGCTCCTCAGAAAAACGTCGAGCAAATGCTCTGGTTTCGAATGTTCTTTGTGGCCCAACCGGATTCCACATACCTGCTGACTGACGAACGTATGCGTAACAATTCACCCAATGAGCAGGTGGAATTCCATCGCCGTGAATTCATGAATGACGTTGGAGAAATGGACGAAGAAGACGTGGAAGAACATATCAAATCCGTCCGCTTCGGCGTCCGAAGTACCGAGCGAATCATCTGATCACCAAGCGTGTCCACGTTCAATCACCCTCAAAAGCCCGGCGACTTTCGCCGGGCTTTTTTAATTCCACCGTCGCGCGAGTTGCACAGCCTGAAGGCCGCCGAGTGAGCTTCCGTTGGGCCGGCAGGTCATGACCCAGTGACTCATCCGACCTAGGTGGGGAATGAGTCTGATCTTGTCGGGGGCGGCTTCGGTGGACGCTTTTGGGGAGACGAGTTTTTCTTTTTTGTGTGGAATTTGGCGTCGGGATGACGTTCGTTTGAGGAGTCGATACACTTCCGCGACGGACGGAGTCTTTGATTGCCTCTCGTCGGCTGAATTCCGTTGCGGAATCTGGCCGTGGGAAATTCCTGCAGAAAGCTGCCCTGTGTTGAAGAATCTTGTTTCCATCGGGAACTACCAGGTTGGGGATGGACAACCGCTTTTGTTCATTCTGGGCCCGTGTGTAATGGAGTCTGAAGAACTGGTGCTCAGTATTGCCGACCGTCTGGCGAAACTGAGAGACCAGTTGAACCTGCAGATCGTCTTTAAATCCAGCTTTGACAAAGCCAATCGCACAAGCGTCGACAGTTACCGCGGGCCGGGTCTCGATGAAGGCTTGCGGATGCTGGATCTGGTCCGGCAAAAAACCGGCCTGCCGACCACCACCGATATCCACGAAGCGGCTCAGGCGGCTCCCTGTGCTCAGGTGTGTTCGATCCTTCAGATTCCCGCGTTTCTGGCTCGTCAGACCGACCTGATTGTGGCAGCGGCCGATGCCGCTGTGGCCAACGATATCTGCGTGAATGTTAAGAAACCGCAGTTTGTTGCCCCCGAAGATACGATTCACGCCGTAAAGAAGTGCCGAGCCCGCGGATTGAACAGCATTATGCTGTCCGAACGCGGCTCAACGTTTGGCTACGGACGGCTGGTGAACGATTTTCGATGCGTCCCGATTATGAAGTCGTTTGGCGTTCCGGTTGTCTTCGATGCGACTCACAGTGTGCAACTGCCAGGCGGTTCCACAACAGGTGGACAGCGAGAAATGGTGCCCGTTCTTTCGCGAGCCGCTGTGGCTGTGGGCTGTGATGCCGTGTTTATGGAGACTCATCCAAACCCTGACAAGGCATTCAGTGACGGAGCAAACATGGTGTTTCTGGATCGACTGGAACCGTTATTGAAACAGCTCACCGTACTTCGAGAAACTATTCTATCCCTTGACACTTAACCCGGACCCGCTGAGTGATAGATTTCACGCCGCAAGTCCGCGTGGACGAGAGTCCTCACGAATCGCTGAGAATGGCCAACGTCGCAGATGACGGGGGCAGCGGTATCCGTATTATTTTGTCATTCCAGAGGTGTTCCTTGTTCCGCAATTTTCCTGCTCCTCGTGCCACAGAAATTCACAGCCCGTTCACTCGATGCAATCGCATGGCGATGTTCGTGTCGGTCGCGACGATGATGCTCAGCATTTCAGGATGCGCAGACAAGCCCATCGAAAGCAAACCAAAGGACACCGCTGCGACTCAGGCGGCATCGAAAGATGAGGCCCGCCGTAAACTCAGTTCAGCCATTCAGCGGATTCGCCCCGAGTCCCTGGCGGTTCAGCCCCGTCGAGAAATGGTGGTCAATTCCCTGAATTCCTGGTCGACCGCGAACGCCGAGACCGATGTTGAAAAGCTGAAAATCAGCGATCAAAACGCAGCGCAGCTCAGCCCGGCCGCACTGCGAACGGCCAGCGCAGTTCGCTTCACTGAAAATGATATTGTCTACATTCGTGATTGCCTGCTGCTGAAGAGTCTGACCGAAGCAATCTGGAAACAGGCGGACTCGTTGAATCCTCAGGGACAGGCCACGGATCGTGAACGCGTTGTGGCTCTGTTTCAGCATATCATTCGGAACATGGCATTGCTGCAGCCGGATGAGAACCGCGTTCCGGTGGGGCTCTATGAAGCGATGCTGACGGGGCGAGGATCGGTGGACGATCGCATCTGGGCATTTGCCGAAGCGCTTCGTCAACGTTCTCTGGATGCTGTTATCCTGCGAGCAGCTACGCCTGGGGATGTGAATGCTGCGGACGCTGCGTCAGCGGCAGACCAACTGGTCGGAGTCGTCGTCGCAAACAGGCTGATGCTGTTCGATCCCCTGCGAGGCTCCGCGGTTCCTGTTGCGGGAGACATGTCGCCGATCGTCGTTGACCCGGCAGCACTGGATGCCATCTCGGGCCTCGAACGCTGGAATACCGGGACCGCGCTGGTGGTGTGTCATCCGTCCGCTTTTGCACCTCGCATGATGGTTCTGCAGGAACGCCTGGAGGCCGAAGACTCCGCGGTGCTTTATGAAGAACTCGTCGGAGGAACCAGTGAAATTCGTCCTCTGAAAGACCGGCTGAAGGATGTCATCGGCACCGTTTGGCCGGCCGACGCGATCAAAGTCTGGGACGTCCCGGAACAGCGAATCGCCGCGGCGGCTGCGTTGAATGAAGAACAAAAGCAGGCCTTTACGCTGCTGATGCGTCCTCTGGACAGCCCGTTCGAACGAGAATCCGTCAGCATCGGCGATCTGGTCACGGACCCCAACGTGAATCCGGAAGAGTTGACAATGGAACAAAAGGCCGAGCTGAAGATGGCGGCGCTTGAGAAACTTCTGGAACGCAGCGACGATCTTTATGGCAAGCCGTCCAGACGTCTTTTAATGGCTCGCGTGCAGCAGATCATGGGCGGCTTTGATGTTGGCATGATTCAGGACCTGCAGCAGATTCGAATCGCCAGCCTGCAGGAAAAAATCGAACTGGAAATTCCAATCGACGAAAAGAAGGCCATGGTGGTTCCATTTAAGCTCCCCGAAACCATTCTGAACGTGCAGCGCAGCGCCGTTGGCGATACCCTGTACTGGACGTCGATGAGCCAGATGTCGCGGAATGATATGGGGGCTGCTGTCGCGACGCTGCGAAATTATCGCCGACAGTATCCAGATGAAAAAATGTTTTATCCGGCCATGACCATTGAGGCAGAGGCCTTGCTGCAGCTGGGTGACGCGAAGACAGCCGCGGCTGTGCTAAAGGAAGCCGATGTGGAGCAGAATCCCGAAAGGCTGCGAGTTCAATGGATGCTCGCGCGGCTAAACAGCAATGCCTCCGCGCCAGCAAGTGCGACCACCGAGCCGGCGCCTGCGGAGAAACAATCGGCTGACGAAAAGACGGCCGAGGATCCCGCTCCACAGTAGACGTTGTCGCGATTATCAACTTGGCGACATCACAGTGGCTTTCCGCGCTGGCTCATTCAAGCGTTGATTCTGGGGCATCCTTCAGGGACGCGACCAGCGATTACAGGAGTTGCGATGAAGATTGGAATTCTGGCCGACATTCACGACAACGTAGATAACCTGCGTTACGCCATTCGATTTTTTAATGCGGTCGAGTGCAAGGCTGTTCTGCTGGCCGGCGACTTTGTCTCTCCACTTGTCGTCCCGTGCATGCGGAAACTGACCTGTCCTGTCATCGCCTGCTATGGGGATAACGACGGCAACATGAAAGGGATTGCTGGCGGAATGAAGATTGTTGGGACTCTTGGCCACCCGCCGATGTGCTGGAAGTCGCGTGACGGCGTCAAATTTCTGATGGCCCATCAGCTCGATGACGTCCGCAACTGCATCGACGATGCTGACGTGATCATCTTTGCTCATACCCACCGCCCCAGTTCTGTGCGCGACCGCAATGGACGACTGTTTCTGAACCCCGGTGAAGTTGGCGGATGGATGTTTCGGAAGCCGACCGTAGCCTTGTACGACACGGAAACTCGCGAAGCAGAAATCATCGATCTGCCGCCAATGCCGCCGGCCGTGCATATCGACGGCTGATGCAATTTGCTTCGGATGGCAATTACCATCGGCCGACAGTCGCTTCCATGGTCGCTTATTCGCGACCACTGGGCAGTGCTGGATTGTAGGCGGGATTCAATGTCGAAGGCCTCGCCCCCACCTCGGCCTGCCACGCATGAAGTTTTTGCCGCAGATCATTCACGCGATCCGGCTCGCTGTCAGTTTTGTTGCTGGATTCACCCGGATCTTCCGCCAGACAAAACAGCTCGACCCGACCCTCGTCGAACCACTCAATCAGCTTCCAGCCGTTTTCAAGGATCGCAGCCCCCGGCGCACCGCCCTGATTACCGTAGTGCGGATAATGCCAGAACAGCGGTCGATTCAGCCGGGTGTTGTCACCTTTCAGCGTTGCCAGGAGTGACACACCATCGAGCCTCACAGTATCCGGCGCTGCCACGCCCGTGGCTTCCAAAATTGTTGGAAAATAATCTGCGCTGATGATCGGCTCATCACTGATCTGCCCGGCCGGAATGACTCCAGGCCAGCGAGCAATCGCAGCGGTTCGGATTCCTCCCTCGTACATCCAACCCTTACCGGCTCGCAGTGGTGCGTTCGACGTTGGAGATCCCTCACTTGTCGAAAGACCGCCGTTATCACTGGTGAAAATGACGAGCGTCTTTGCCGAAAGCTTCAGTTCGTCCAGGTTCTTCAAAACCTTCCCGACTGCCTGATCCATCGCTTCCACCATTCCCGCATAAATCGCATGGTCCTGGCTAACTCGAACCCGGCGCGGGAATTCACCGCCGAACACATCAAAGGCGATCCTCCGAGAACGCTTCGCTTCGTACTTTTTCTGAAGATCGGGGCGCGACATCAGCGGCGTATGGACAGAATAAAACGGGAAGTAGACAAAAAAAGGAGCGTCACGATGATCGCTGATGAATGCGTTGGCCTCGGTCGCCAGTCGGTCGGGCAAATGTTCGCCGTCGAGCCCATCGGAAAGTTTCGGATTTCCATACGGAGAAAAGTACTTCTTTCCGCCATACGGTCCTCCGGCCGCCAGACCGCCTTTGTTAATGTCGAACCCCTGATCCTCGGGCGAAAAGCCCTCTCCTCCCAGATGCCATTTGCCTGCGAAGAACGTGGCATAGCCGGCCGTCCGGAGCATTTCAGCAATTGTCACTTCTTCCAGAGCCAGGTGTTCGGAATACGCGGCCGGCAGATGTTTCGTGTTGCGTTTCCATTTTTCAGGCTGAGGGGCTCCGATGTAGTCTGTAATCCGAGTTCGCTGTGGGTACCGTCCTGTCAGCAGACTGGCTCGGGTGGGCGAACACACAGGGCATGCCGCATAGGCATTGGTGAGCCGAATCCCGTCCGCCGCGAGCCGGTCGATGTTTGGTGTTTCGTAAAACGAACTGCCGTAGCAGGACAGGTCCCGTTGCCCCAGATCGTCCACCAAAAAGAGCACAACATTGGTTCGCCCGTTCTCTGCTGCACTGATGGCCGTGGTCGTGCCGCTGAAAACTATGCCAGTCAGTGGCAACCAGACCGCAGACCACAAACTGATAGCAAGGCGAAACATGGTGGTGCACTTTCAATGTTCGAGGAGGATTTTAAAAATCGTGTTCCAACTCACCATCACATGCACTGCTCCCGGCGAGCCCGATAACGACTTTGACAAAAACTGGGACAGCCGAACTCATCTGAGCCTGCCCGTTTCTCAGGTATTGCAGCTCCGCAGATGTCCGCATAGTCTAATGTCGGATACCGTGGATCTGTCACTCAATTTGCCCACGTTTGCTCAAAGTCCACAACCTGCGTACGCTGGGCGCAGAAGCCTCGGTTTTAACTCGGAGGTTTATGCTGACCGAGACTGGCTGGCCGAAAACTTGGCACACCATCATTCAGGAGTCCTCATGAATCTTTGCATCAGCGTTTCCTTCGATGTCGCGCTCTGTACGGCCCGGATTGCGAAAGTCAGTCTCGCGGCAGGTTTCGCTTTGATGATCGTCTTTTCTGGATCGGCGCAGTCAGTTCAGGCCGGTGACGTCCCGTGGCTGAAGGAAGTCACGACAGCTCCGCAGCCGGTTCAGGTGGAACGGCTTGGCCGCGTCGATCCGGTTCTCGTCGATGCGGCGGGTAATGCGATCAAGACGTCTGAACAGTGGATGGCGCACAGGAATTCTCTGCGTGCAGAGTGGCTGAAGTTTTTGGGGCCGATGCCGGAACCACGACCGCCGGTCGGGCTCGATATTTTGCAAGAGGAAACCGTCAAGGTGGAAGGCCAGCCCACTGTGAAGCGTCAACTGGTGCGTTACGAGTGCGAACCAGGGATTTTCGTCGAAGGCTATCTGCTGAAGCCAGAGGCGGATGGAAATTCGGGGACGAAGCGTCCGGCGGTTCTCGCCCTGCATCCGACGACCAACGCGACAATTGACGACATTGCCGGCGTGACGAGCCACGACACAAATCAGTTTGGACTGCTTCTGGCCCAACGAGGTTTCGTCACTTTTTGCCCGCGCTGCTTTTTGTGGCAGAACGTGAGCAGCCTGAATGAAGCCGTCGCCCAGCATCGTGAGCGACATCCGCAGACGACAGGCATGGCGAAGATGTTGTACGATGCAATGCGGGGCGTCGATGTGCTTGCGTCACTTCCTGAAGTCGATGCAACGCGGATCGGAGCAATCGGACATTCTCTGGGCGCTAAAGAAGCATTGTATCTGGCAGCGTTCGATGAGCGAGTCAAAGTTTCTGTCGCGAGTGAAGGCGGGCTTGGTTTTCGTTCCACCAACTGGGACGCGCCGTGGTATCTGGGTGAGGCCGTTCGTGACGAACAATTCCCGCTGAACCACCATCAGCTACTGGCATTGATTGCACCGCGGCCGTTTCTGGTGCTCGGTGGTCAAGCAGGTCCCGGGGCGGCCGATGGCGATCGCAGCTGGCCGCTGATCTCGGCCGCTTTGCCTGCATGGCAATTCTACGGGACACCCGCACGGCTCGGCCTGCTGAATCATCATCAGGGTCATACAGTCTCACCGGAATCATTCGAACGCATGGCCGAGTGGCTGACGGTGTACCTGACCAACCAGTAACGGTTTGTCGATTGAGTTGTCTGCGGATGCGCTGCAACATGTGTTCTTTGCCACAGTCTTCATAGTTCCGAGCGTGCAGCATGCGCTGGCCTATTCGCAATCAGATTCTTCTTCCCTTCGCGATTATTCAGACTATCGCGGTGATCGTGATATCGGTCAGCGCTGCATGGATGGCCGGGAATCGAGCGGAACGTGCGGCCGTTGAAAGACTTGAGCGAGTTGTCGCGACGCTCAGCAGTGCCAGTTTTCCCGTGCGTGCCGCGATTCTTGAACAGATGAAAGGTTTGTCAGCGGCGGACTTCATCGCATCGGATGCGAACGGAAATGTGACAGCGACAACTCTGCCACTCGAGGCAGCTCACAAAATCCTGTCACTGAGCCTTCCGGAGTCTGCCAGCACTTCGTCGCCACCGGTCGGACCATGGCAGCTGGGGCGACTTCAGCCGCTGACTGCCGGAGAACAGGCCTGGCTGGCGGGTCCTGTGGAAGTTCTTAAATCACCCGAGCTTCGCCAACTGCTGGTCCTTGTGCCCGAACAACAATGGCAGAGTCTGCGGCGGGAGGTCATGCTGCCGCCGCTGATGATTGGGGCCGTGACTTTGCTGATCATGGTTTCCGCTTCCTTCTGGCTGGCTGCGAGAATGGGCGGGCGGCTGAAACGCATGCAGCAGCATGTTCAACAGCTTGCGTCGCTGGAGTTTGATCGGCTGCTGCCCATCACCGGTAACGATGAGCTGCAGGAACTGGCGACATCGATCAATCGAATGGCTCAGGATCTGCAGTCCACGACGGCTCGCATCCGGCAGACCGAACGAACCTCGCTGATCACTCAAGTCGCGGGCGGACTGGCTCATCAACTGCGAAATTCAATCACCGGAGCCCGCATGGCGGTTCAGCTGCATCTGCGACGATGTCGTGACGCTGATCGCGAAAGCCTGGACGTGGCGATTCGTCAGTTGTCGCTGACGGAGAATCAAATCCGCGGGCTTCTGCGAATGACTCGTGATGCCCAACAGCCGCCAGTCCCCGGACGAATCGACGAGATTCTCCGGACGATCGTGAATCTGCTGGAGCCTCAATGCCAGCACTCCGAAATCCGACTGACGCTGAGGTTGCCATCGGAAACGGAACGTTCAAAGCTCGCTGTGGCCGACTTTGAACAGATGCAGGCTTCGTTGTTGAATCTGGTTCAAAATGCCGTCGAAGCCTGTGGTCCAAAAGGCCGCGTCGATGTGATTGTGAGTTTGCTTGATGGTCTCAATTTGCAAAACGGAACGCGGGAAATGCCGGTTATTCGAGTCGATGTCGTGGATAGCGGGCCGGGCGTTCCGGAGACACTCGGGCAACGCATCTTTGATCCATTCGTGACCGGAAAGCCGGAAGGCGTTGGGCTGGGCCTGACACTCGCGGCTCAGACAGCGGAGGACTACGGGGGAAGCCTGCGGTTCGATCGAATCGACCAGGGGACTCGGTTTCGTTTTGAGATTACGACGGTTTTACAAACTTCGTAATGCTGCAAGGCGAGCGGCAGATTAGGAACACCCAAGCCGAACAACCGAACGTTAGCGCGATGCCGGGTCGCCGTTAAATGGTGCATGTAAAAACTGGGGCACCAACGCTCAATGGTAATCGATTTGACAAAGTAGGCGTCACTCTCCGAGGTTGTGAAGGCTGTAAAACGCGGCCCCTGGTACTCATCATTCGGAGAGTGATGGCCGCTAGAATCGTAATTCGACTGCCAGTGGGCCAACGCTGCGATTCAAACCCGATATGGGTTGGATTATCTTTCGCCGTTGCCGGTAGAAAGATTGCCGTAGTGCCGGGTGAAATCCGCGAGGCTCATTTTGTCGAGCTTAATCCCGGCCTGTTCAAACATGCCTCGCGTTCGACGGCTTTGCTGCCATTCGTTCGTGTCTACGAAACCATCGCCGTTGCTGTCGAGTCGTCTGAAGGATTCAGTCGCCATCACGTTGGGATCGCCACCGCCCCAAGCGCCGCGGGAGGCGTCTGGACCTGTTCCGGGCGGAGTCGTCGTTCCATTATCGCCGGCCTGCTGCCCAGGAGCAGCGGGTTTCCGTTTTGCTGGAGTTGCGTTGACGATGAGCAACCGCTTGCGACCTGTGTCGACAAGGGCGTTCTGGCTGGCCGCTGCGGCATCGGCTGCCGTCAATTCTTCAGGGGTCAAGTATCCGTCCTGATCCGTGTCCATTGTATCGAACTGCTCGATATCCGCTCGTCGAGTCATCATCCATTCGTACATGCCAAGCTGGCCGTCGAAGTCGGTATCGATTTCGCTGTACAGCGGAGGCAGTGTCAACGTGACCGGCTTCTTCGGCTTCATCTTGTAAGGAGTCAGCGTCTTGACACCGGCAGTCGCCGTGTTCGCCTGTTGTGGGGCACCAGGTGGAGGATTGCTGCCGCCGTTCATGCTGGAACGAAAACTGTTCCGCATATCATCAACGGAAATCCCGGCTTTCAGTTCAACGCCGCGAGCCTTCATCATGTCGCGAACAAACGACGGCATCCGATCAATCTCTTCCTGATCAATCTTGCCGTTCCCGTTGCTGTCCATCATGGAACCAAAACGACTGCTGCGATCGCTGCCTGGATCACCACCGGGCGGACCGCCGAAACTGCCGCCGCTAAATCCGTCAGGAGGACCACCAAAACCTCCACCGCCGAAACCACCTCGTGGGCCGCCGCTACCCGAGTCGTCATCGCCGCGACTGCCTCGGTCTCGTCTGTCGCCCCGGTCCCCGCGATCCTGAGCCTGGGCAGACTCAACAAGGGTTCTGCCTGCGATCAATGCAAGCAGAGTCACAACAAAAAATCGTTTCATCGGCTTTCTCCGGCCGCAATGCCATCTCTGACGAAGAATAGGAAGTCTAATAATACTCACCAAAGAGCGAACTGGCGGTCATGGAGCGGATTTAAGCATCGACGGCAGCGGCACTCCGCGGGAGTCAACCGCTGCTCGATAAAGCCTGAACCTGCAGTGTGTTGTGTTTAACCCCGTGGAGATATCGATGAATCGACATCTTTTGGGATTTCCCCAGACTCCCGGGGCGATTATTAGGGTTTGAGCCAACTGCCGACGGCTCGTCCGCCGGTCGCACGTGGGTTCATTTGTTCAGTTTTCAGGCAATTGATGTAACCGTCAAGGTCCACTCAACTGGCCAATATTGACATATTTCCGCGAAATTGACTCATAGGTTTTAGAAGACGTCGACGCCCGTGCGGAGCATGGGGAAACTTTGCCCCTCATAAAGAAGTTAGGAAAGCTGCGTTCAGGGCCTGATAAAATTGGTGTCGTAGTTTGACGGAAAACGTTCAATTCCGGATCTGGCTATCTGGGGTGCTACGAGTTGAATCTGCACGTTTGAGCAGGCGTTTAAATCTGGGATGTTGCGGTGCGCAACGGAATCGAAGCATGAAAATTCGCAATTACAGCTCTGTTTGTTTCTCTGCCACACTGCTGATTTCCGTCATTTGCTCGGTTATAGCCAGTGCGCAGGAGGCCTCCAGGCCGGGGAATGAACTGGATTTATTGCGAAACGAAGACATTCGCCAACAGCTGGGGCTGTCTGCGGCACAGTTGGAAAAGCTGACGGAAGCTGCCAAGGGCGGAAGTCCGGGGCGGGAAGTGTTTGATCCGTTTCTGCAGCGAATGAAAGAGACCACTGACGAAGCCGAACGGGCCAAAATTCGCGAGGAGATGCAGCACGCCATCAAGAAAGCGGGTGAAGACGCCGGCGGGCGAGCTCTGACGATTCTGGACAGCCGGCAGTTAACGGTACTGCGGACTCTTTACATTAAACTGGCCGGCGTTCGGGCTCTTTCGGATCCCCGTGTTGCCGCGGAATTCGGTTTGACGGACGAACAAAAGAAGCAGATAGAAACGCTCGCTGCGGAACGGCGCGAAGCCGCGTCAAAAATGTCGGGCGAATCAACTCCCGAAGAACTGGCTGCGTTTACGACGGAATGGGAAACCAAGTACCTCGCGGTGCTGAATGACGACCAGAAAAAGATCTGGTCCGAGCAGTCAGGCCCGGCCGCTGTGGCAGTGGCTGCTGCCCCAGGAGCCGCGGCCACCAGCGAAAACGCAGCGATGACAGCCGATGGAGAAGCGCCGGCAGGAGCGGAAGTCATGTCCAGCTTTGGAGGCGCGGCAGACGTCGGCGATGCGGGGCAGCTGGTGGAGAAGTTCTCCTTCAATTTTCGTTACGCAGCCTGGGATCAGGTGCTGCAGGATTTTGCCGTGGGCGCAGGCTACACGCTGGATCTTAATCAGGTGCCGCCTGGAACCTTCAGCCACCTCGACGGCAAAGAATATACCGCAAGGCAGACGATGGATATTCTCAACGGCTACCTGCAGCGGAAGGGATTTGCCTTGGTTTTGAAAGACGGGTTTCTGGTCTGTCTGAATGTCGACAAGGGCATCCCGCCAAATCTGATCCCAGACGTCACGACCGACGATCTGCTGAAAATTGAGAATGGCGTCAATATCATCGGTGACAACGAAATTGTCCGCATTGAAATTCCGCTGGACAAGTTGGACGTTGGCGTCATGGCTCAGGAAGTTGAGCAGCTGCTGGGGCCACTGGGCACGATGACCGCGTTCACTCAAACGGGATCGCTGATCATTGCCGACACGGGTTCAAATCTGCGGCGCATCCGATCTTATGTTGACACGTCTATGGCTCGCAAACAGGGCGATCTTGTCTTCAAGACTTATCCGCTCATGAACATCGACGCGGAAGAAGCGGAATTCATGCTGCTGAATCAGTTCGGTATGCGACAGGGAGTCGCCAATGTCAGTGCTGGTGGCGGCGGAGATCGTCGGGGAGGTCCTCCAGCGACGCCAGCGGCACCAGTCGGCGGGGCGCTGCAGGTCATGTCGGACATTCGCACGAACAGCCTTTTTGTCACTGCGTCTCCCGACCAGCAGAAGCTTGTCGAGGAAATCGTAAAAGCGATTGATATTTCTGAAGGTCCGAATGGCGAAAAGCTGACTCGGTTGGGCAACACCGGACCGTTTTTGCGAGTCTACAAAGTCAGCGGACGTGCCGATCAGGTTGCGCAAAGCATCACAGCTATGATGCCAGGCGTGGTCGTCAACGAAGACGGCCAGGCAGGCACGGTGCATATTTTTGGAACCCCCAAGCAGCATGATCAGGTTGCCGAATGGGTTCGAGCATTCGGTGAAGGAACGGGCGCTGGCGGTTCAGTGGCCGTGATTCCTCTGGCCAAAATGGATCCACTGTCAGCAGCCGCGACGTTGCGGAATCTGTTTATTTCCGAAGGTGCAAACGCGCCAACCATTGAAACGGATCTCTACGGCAATCGCATCATTGTCAAAGGAACCGCGATTCAGGTTGAGCAGATCAAACAGGTGCTGCTGGATCTGGGCGAAGACGGTACCGGGGTGAAGAAAAAAGGGGAAGGCGGGACGGTTCGTCGGTATTCACTTCGTGGTCGCGATCCGGCCGAATTTATTCCTTACCTGGAGCAGGAATGGCAGGCCACTGAGAAGTCTCCGATCCGAATTGTCATCCCGAAAAGATCCGGTCCGATCAAAGGCCTGAAGACTCCGTCAGGCGATCTGCTTCCGCGGGAACTGGATTCGCGCGGGCAGGAACCTGAGCAGGATTCAGCGGTCGGCGAACCCACGACGAAAGTATCTCCGAAGAAATCCGGAATCCGCAAGCAGAGCGGCTATGTTCCGGTGGCTCGCCAGACCGACGAGGCCGCTGCACTGCCAGCAGCTCCCGCGAATCAGGCAGCTGGTAACGAAGAAGAGCCGATTCAGATTGTTGTTGATGGCGATGAACTGCTGCTGTTTTCACGCGACGAAAATGCGCTCGATCGACTTGAAGAGACCATGGATTTTCTGCAGCAGTCGATTCCGTTTCGAACCAAATGGACGGTGTTTTATCTTCAGGCGGCTGATGCCACGGAAGCGGCTGCACTCCTGGAACAGTTTATTCCCAGCAGCAGCGTTTCCAGCACATCGTCGTCGGGCAGTTTTGGGCTGAGTTCCATGTTCAGTCCGCTGACACAGTCGGTTTCTGATATGACCGGACTGAGCGGACTCGGTTCAAATCCGCAGACATTGCGAATCATTCCCGATACACGTTCAAATTCGCTGTTCGTCACCGGGCCGCAGGCCTCGGTTGAGGAAGCGGAAAGCTTTCTTGAGATCCTTGATTCGACAAATATTCCCGAGTCGCTGCGAGAAATGCAGCCGCGGCGAATCGAAGTGAAGCATGCGGAGATTGAAGATATCGCCACGATGGTGAATGAAACCTTCAAGCCATACATGGAGCCGCCCGGTGGCCGCGGTCAGCAACAGAATCCACTGGCACAGATGTTTGGCGGTGGCGGCGGTGGTGGAAAAGGCAATGAGCCTCAGGGAGTGCAGATGACCGTTGCTGTTGACCGTCAGACAAGTTCGCTTGTGATCTCCTCCAGCGAAGCTCTGTTCATGAAAGTCAGTGCCATGGTGAAGGAATCCGACGACGCGGCTCAAAAGGCTAACCGGACCATTCGAGTCGTTCAGCTGAAACATTCTGATGCGACGCAGCTTCAGGATTCTCTGAAGTCTCTGTTTCCTCGAGTCACCTCCAGCGCGACTCGTCCGACATCGTCAACAACGAACACCCCGCCGGTGCCCGGTGGCGAAAACCGAGGCGGGGAGAATCGCGGAGGCGGTCAGCAACAACAGCAACAACAGCAGCAGGCAGATCAATTCCAGCAGATGATCCAGGAGCGGATGCGTCAGCAGGGTGGCGGGAACATCGGCGGTCGTGGCGGCGATTCGCCGTTCGGGGGAGGATTTAATCCGTTCGGCGGTGGGGCTCAAGGCGGCCGGGGTGGTCGAGGCGGTCGTTAGAACAGGTCTTGATTAGTGAAATTTTTGGCAGCGTTGATTTATGTTCCTTCGGGATTTACTGCACTGTTCAGCCACCTCAAATCAGCCGCGTCAAAAAAAGATTTGTGGCTGCCAGAGTTTCTGGTACTGAGTTTTTAAAACCGATTACGCCTCGTTTTCATCGTAAAGCTCTGAAATGGATCTTGGTCAGCTACTTCTCAATGAAGGCCTTGTCACTCGTGAGCACCTGCAGCAGGCTCGCGAATCGCATTCAGGAATGCGCATTGACCAGGCACTCGTGAAACTGGGCGTTGTCACAGAAGATGCCATTCTGCGAACGTTGTCCGACGAATTCGGGATGGATTACATCGACCTCAAGGATATTGAAGTCGATGCCGATCTGCTGGCCAAATTTCCGACGTCGGCGATCTATCGACATTCCCTGTTGCCGCTGTACCGACTGAACGGACATGTGGTTGTCGCCACTTCCGATCCACTGAACCTGGAGGGGCTGGATGAGCTCAGCACAGTCAGCGGATTCAAGCTGGAACCGGTGCTCACGCGAAGTGGTGAACTTGGCAGTCGGATTCATGAACTGCTGGGTGTTGGTGGCGACACCATCAATGAACTGGTTCGCCGGCGGAGTGAAGAAGGCATCGAGCTGCTTGAGGAAATTAATGAAGACTTCGGCGAGCTGGCTGAAGGTGCTCAGGCTCCGTCGGTCATCAAACTGGTGAACGAGCTGCTGATGGAAGCCGTCAAGCTGCAGACCAGCGACGTGCATATTGAACCGCAGGAAAATGGAATGCGAGTTCGATATCGACTGGACGGAATGCTGCGAATCCAACCGACGCCACCAGAGATCGCTCAGTTCTATTCGGCGATTGTGACTCGTCTGAAAATCATGTCGCACCTGAACATTGCGGAAAAGCGATTGCCGCAGGACGGTCGAATCAAACTGCGCGTCTCGGGTCGCGAGGTGGATGTTCGTGTTTCGATCATTCCCATGATGCACGGCGAAGGCGTGGTCATGCGACTGCTTGACAAAGCCCGCATGAAGTTTGACCTGAAAGCGGTGGGCATGCCGCCGACAGTTTCAAAAATCTTTAAACAGCTGATTGACCTTCCTCACGGAATTGTGCTGGTCACCGGTCCCACCGGCAGCGGTAAATCCACGACGCTTTATAGTGCTTTGAATGAAATCAAAGACCCGACCATCAAGATCATCACCGTGGAAGACCCGGTGGAATATCAGATGGATGGAATCAGCCAGATTCAGGTTCACAGTCGCATCGGTCTGACGTTCGCCGGTGCGCTGCGAAGCATTCTGCGACACGACCCGGACGTTGTGCTCATCGGAGAAATTCGTGACGGTGAAACAGCGCAGGCGGCGATTCAGGCATCGCTCACTGGACACCTGGTGTTCAGCACTCTGCACACAAACGACGCGCCTGGCACGTTTACTCGCCTGATCGATATGGGCGTCGAGCCGTATCTGGTGGCCAGTACTGTCGAAGGGATTCTGGCCCAGCGTTTGGTGCGTCGACTTTGTCCTCACTGCAAAGTCGCGACGCCCGTGGAGAAGCTCGAAATTCCTCGCGACTTTCCGGAGCCAATTCCCGCCACCGTGTTTGAACCGGTTGGTTGTCGAGAATGTCGGGACACGGGATATTCGGGTCGAATTGGCGTGTTTGAATTGTTGCGGACGGATCCAACCATTCAACGGATGTGTTCCGAGAGCCGCAGCAGCATGGACATCCGCGATTACGCCACCAAGGCTGGAATGACCACTTTACGATCCAGCGGCTGGGAACAGGTCCTCGCCGGAGTTACAAGTATCGAAGAAGTCCTGCGAATTACTCGTGGCGACATTGTGGCCTAATGAGTCGATTCTGATTTCTAAACATCATGCCTGACTTCAAATATCTAGCACGCGAGCTGACCGGCAAGAAGGTCTCGGGCACGCTTACGGCGTCCAGCGAAAAAGATGCGCTCGCCAGCTTGTCGTCACGAAATCTGTTTCCGGTGTCTGTGGCTCAGACGGATCAGTCAAAGCAGCAGTCTACGACGGGATCGCGGCGAGTCCCCGCCAGGTTTTTGACCGTCTTTTATAATCAGCTGGCCGATCTGCTGAAGTCCGGAGTTCCGCTGCTGCGATCTCTTCAGCTTCTGGAAGATCAGACGTCGCATTCGTCGCTGAAGTTTGTAATTCAGGATGTGCGTGAGCAGGTTGCTGACGGAACGCGGCTCAACGATGCGATGCGGCGTCATCCGAAAGCGTTTAACTTTCTGACCGTCAGCATGGTCAAGGCCGGCGAAGAAGGCGGATTTCTCGAAGACGTGCTCGCCCGAATTGCAGCGTTCAATGACCATCAGGAAGAGCTGAAGGGAAAAGTCACCGGAGCGATGGTGTACCCGGTGTTTCTGCTGGTTGTCGGCTTTCTGGTCGTGGCCGCGATGATGGTCTGGGTCGTACCAAACTTTGCTCCCATGTTCGACAGTATGAAAAAAGAAGGCACGCTGCCGTGGGCGACAACCACGCTGTTCAGCATCAGCGATACGGTCCAGGCCTACGGACTGCTGATGGCCGTGTCGGCCGCTGGCGGTGTGGCCGCACTGGTCTCTTATGTTCGATCTGAGAAGGGTCATCGCTGGCTGGACGAATGGAAACTGAAGGTCCCGGGTCTGGGCGGAATTCTGCAAAGTCTCGCCGTCGCCCGCTTCTCACGCATGCTCGGCACACTGCTCAAGAACGGCGTCCCCATTCTGCAGTCGCTGCGAATTGCGAAAGATGCCAGCGGTAATCTGGTCCTTGCGGAAGCGATTGGAAACGCGGCAGACAACGTTAGCAGCGGGCAGTCGCTGGCCGTTCCGCTGCGAGCCAGCGGCCAGTTCTCGAAGGACCTGATCGAAATGATTGCGGTGGGTGAGGAAGCGAATAATCTGGAAAACGTCTTGATCGGAGTTGCTGATAACCTGGAAAAACGCACCAGTCGCAGGATTGATATGGTCGTGCGACTTTTGGAACCCATGATGCTGCTGGTCATGGCGGGAGTCGTTGTGTTCATCGTCATGGCGTTGTTGTTGCCCGTCATGACCATGTCGACAAGGGCCAATTAACGGTCATGTGGCATCCCAACATTGAGCATCTTGCTCGGGTGCAGCCGAATGTGAAGAATGGTTGGAAAAAACAAACGAATTGCGGGACACTTCCCCTCTTTCCGGCGGTGTCAGGGGTTGAATATCCGGAGCTGAAAGACCGAGTGCGTGTCTTCAGAATCGGCGACCTGGCCGCACAGCAGACGCAAACTGGATCATCAATTGGAGAACAGGAACTTAGTTATCATGCGAAAATCAAACACAACAGTCCGGACGTTTGCATCCCGGTCGGGCTTTACTTTGCTCGAACTTCTGATCGTGCTCGCCATCATTCTGGTCATTGCGGCCATGGTGGTTCCCAACCTGATCGGCAGCCAGCAGACGGCGAATGAAAAGGCGACTTTGGCTACAGTCAAGCGTCTCGAAGGAACCGTCGGAGCATACGCCGCTGACCACGACGGAACGTATTTCAAGGGAACAGGCAGCGAAGCCTGGCAGGCTATGATCAGCCCCGGCACGTATAAAGGCCGCAAGCTGCGTCCGTATATGGAAGAAGCTCCGACCGATGCCTGGGGAAACGTTCTGCAGTATGAATGGACGGGCGACGGTCACAGCAAAAAGCAGAATGCTCTGAAGCCAGCGATCTGGTCAACAGGTCCTGACGGACAGGGTGACGGAACCAATGCCGGCGGAATCCCATTGAACAACTGGACTCCGGCAAGCGGCAGCACGGATAAGTAGGCTGAGATCTTTCGCATTTCGGCCAGGTGTCTTGTGGCCGTGCGGTAGAACGGCGCGACGAACTTTGTCAATTGTTTGCCCTCTGGTTGCTAATTATTGATTTCAGAAGGGTACCCTGGGCTGGACTCACGACCTGACCAAAGCCCCGTTCTTCAAGGCTGATCTGCATGCGTCGCCGTCAACTGATCATCATCGCTCACAGTACACCGAGAACAGCGTTCTCGTTGCTTGAGTTGATGATTGTTCTGGCGGTGATGCTGACGATTTCCGCGCTGGCGGCCCCGACGCTGATGGATCGCGTACAGAATGGCCGCATTCAGGAGGCTGCGGAGAATGTCCGCGAAGTGCTTGCGAATGCGCGGCGGTATGCGATTGATTCCGGACTGGACTATCACTTTCGTTTCGAGGTTGATGGGCAGGCGGTGGTTGCGATTCCTGCCGAGCAGTTGGCTTCCCCATCCAACAATTTCACGTCGGATCCCAAAGACACGCGTTCTGTCCTGGAAGCACTGATTCTGGATGATGGGCTTTTTTTGCGAGCCCAAAAGGATGAAAACGCCGGTGGCGAAACGCTGGAATCCAAAGCCTTTGACACGTTGGCAGAAGCCGCCGATCTTGCGCAACGAACCTGGTCGCTTCCGATTCTGTTTCGTTTCGATGGGACAGCAGAAGATCGCAGCTTTCGAGTGATGGATGAAGAAGGCCGCGCCGCCGTCGTCACCGTGCGGGGGCTCACAGGCGCCGTTCGAGTCGGGCCGGTTTTCGTGATGGAGGATAACTGATGCGGATCATCAGCCGTTCCATCAAAACACGCGGCCACTGGCATTCGATAAATGGGGCTCTGGTCACTGCGTCGCCGCTACTTTCGAAACGGCACGGGCTGACTTTACTGGAAGTCATTATTTCCGTCGCCATTTTTCTGGGCGGACTGACGGCCATCATGCAGGGACTGGCAATGGGGCAGCGATCGGAGCTGGCCGCGCGACTGCAGTCGGAAGCGGTGCTCCGCTGCGAATCAAAAATAGGCGAAATTGTCTGCGGCGCGGCGGAGGCCAGGAGTTCTCAGGGCAGTCGATTCGACGACGATGAAATCGGTAACTGGGAATGGAGCTCTGAGGTTGCAGAATCCGCAACGAGCGGGCTGTTGCAGGTGACGGTGGTGGTCGAGCACAAGCCCGGCGGTGAAGAGCCGAATGCGGCGTTCACGCTGGTCCGCTATATGCGGGATCCGCAGATGTTTCTGGACGCGGCACTGCAGGAGAGCGGCGAATGAGGCACGTTGCCAACATCATCCCGCGTCAAAGTCGGTCGGCGTTTACGCTGCTGGAACTTCTGATCGCGGTAGGGCTGACATCTATCTTGATGATCGCTCTGTTTTCGGCTCTGCAGATTTATTTTGATCTGCAGGTGGACAGTCATGAAGAGATCACTCGCCAGCAGGTTTCACGAACTCTGCTGCGGCAGATCACCCGCGATATTCAGTCGGTTGTCTTCGCAAAGAAGAAGGCCACCGATGATGAAACAGGTGGGACTGCGACAAGCACAAGCAGCCCGGCTTCCACCAGCACAGGCGGCAGCACAAGCGGCGCAAGCACGGGAACTTCCGGTTCGACGAGCAGCAGCACGGGCTCATCAGGCTCAACGTCATCCAGCAGCGGATTGTCAGGAACGAGCAGCTCAAGCGGCACAAGTTCCAGCTCCGGAACTCTGGACGGAAATTCTTATGGGCAGTCTTCGATTGATGCGGAGACGGTGCTGACCACCTACACGAACGGGCTGGTTGGCAGTGCATCGGACCTGCAGTTATTTGTCAGTCGGCCCGATCGAACTCTCTCCTACGTTGCGGCGCAGGACTTGACTTCCACATCCGAACGCACCAGCGACCTGATGATTATCCGCTACCTGATGGCTGACAGCGGTGCCGGCGGGTTATCCGCAAAGATCGCTGACAGGGAGTCGTTCGGAAACGATCATGGGCCGATCGGTCTGGCTCGGATGCAGGGCGATCTTTATGGGCTCAGCACCGCCATGGAAACCAGCGAAGAATCGCCTCAGCTCACCGCCTCCACACTGCTGGCAAAGGAAGTTTCAGGTTTGACGTTTCGCTATTTCGATGGCATCAACTGGCAGGAATCGTGGGACAGCAACGCGATGAATGAAATGCCAAAGGCCATTGAAATCACGTTGACTCTGCGTAATCCCGACGAAGAAGACGGGCAGTCATCCTCTGGCGAGGAAACGGACATCTACGCGTTGCCCGAGACCACTCATCGAATGGTCGTTCCCATTCCCGTTGCAGAACCCTTTGTGACGGAGTCTGCACTGTGAGACGCGTACATGATCGGTCACATCAGCGAATCTCTGCCGGATGGCACCGTTCCGGGTCACACCATCGACGCGGCTTCGTGCTTCTGGTCGTGACCGTCGTCATTATTTTGCTGTCGCTGGCCGCGTACGGATACATGGGCACGATGGAAACGGAACATCGTGCCTCATCCATGTTTGGCCGCGACGTCGAAGCACGCCTTGCTGCGGAATCGGGGATTGAATATGCCGCATCACAGATTGCGTTGAAGGAACTTGACCCGACGCTTGATGTCTTCCACAACCCGGCGATCTTTCACAATCAGCCGATGAACGAATCCGATACTCCGCGTGGCCAGGTGCGATTTTCGATCATTGTGCCTAACGGAACGGGCATTGCCGCAGGATCGCCGCGGGCGGGACTGATGACGGAGAATTCGAAGTTCAACATCAACCGTCTGATGGAATTTGAAAACGATACGGATGACGACACTGATCCCTATCTGGCGATTTCTTTCATTCCCAACATGACCGAAGACATCTGCAACGCGATCCTCGACTGGATCGACAGCGATGAAGAAGCGCGGATTGGAGGCGCCGAGTCCACAACGTATCAGGGGCTGGCGGTGCCGTATTCCGCACGAAACGCGCCCATGGAATCCATTGATGAACTGCTGCAGATTCAGGGAATCACACCGGCTTTGTTTTATGGGGAGGATGCCAATCGAAACGGAATGCTGGATCCCGGTGAAGATGATAACGCAGAGAGTCTGCCGCTCGACAATGCGGACGGTATCCTCAACATTGGCTTCCGCGATTATTTCACGGTCTCAAGTCGCGAACGAAACACAGTGCCCGGTGGTGACAAAAAGATCAACATCAACAACGGCATTGTGGCTGAGATGTTTGATCTGCTTGAAGAAGAATTTGATACGCAAACGGCGACGTTCATTACAGCTTACCGCATGACGGGCGATCAGAACGCAGACTCGATGGCCCAGGGTAAGCTGACGATTGAGCAGCAGCAGGTAGTGGACTGGATCGCGAAGAATATTTCGGACGGACAACTTGGCCAGGTGACTCGCGGTGGAATTGATCTGATTGAACCTCCGAAGTCTCAGTTTCGGTCCATTTACGATCTGATCGATGCGCAAGTGCAGATTGAGATCAATGGGGCTCAGACAACGTTGCCAAGCCCGTGGACGTCCGATCCAGGCACGCTGCTTTCGACACTGCCCGAGCTGGAAGAAAAGTTGACCGTCTTAAATGATGAGTTCATTGATGGCCGCATTAACATCAATCAGTCGCCGCGTGAAATTCTGCTGGTGATGCCCGACATGACGGAAACAATTGCCGATGCCATCCTGATGGCTCGCCCGCCGATTGAAGCCGGAGGAATGTCGGAAGCCATGATGGCCAATCGAATCTCCCCGGTCTGGCTGCTGGCGGAGGGCCTTGTAGACCTGGCGACGTTCAAGCGTCTGGGGCCGTGGTTAACCACCGGAGGTGACGTGTACTCTTTTCAGGCGATTGGCCATTTCGATCAGGGCGGTCCCTCAACTCGTCTGGAAGCGATGATCGACGCCACCAAATTGCCGCCCCGCGTGATCTTTCAGCGAGACCTGACCGGTCTCGGCCGTGGCTTTGCGCCGTCTCTGCTGAGCGGTGGCACGGGCAGATAGCGGTGGCCAACTTGTATGTCGAACTGCTGGAACGACTCGGTGACGATCGCGGCGAGTTCGGCAACAGTCGGACGTCGTCGAAAGGACAAAACGCAGTGTCTCTAATCTTACCAGGTCTAATGATCCTCGCGTGATTCTGGCTGACGAACCCACGGCTGCACTGGACAGCCATCGTGGTCGACAGGGGATGGAACTTTTCCTGGAGGTGCTTGATACGATCTATGAGATAGAAGACGGAGCGATTCACCTGGCACAGAAATCATCAGTGCATTCCAGACCGTAGCACATAAAATCACTGGCGGATTTAGGATGTTTTCCTTCCGCCCCTTGCCGGCTCGCCCAGCAGGAACGGATGTTTTGAAGTTAGAAGAATCCTTCGCAATACGACCGCTCCCCTGCCCAGCTTGCCTGGCAGGAAGCCAAGTTTCATAGCGGTGCCCCAGGATTCATTGTGCAAAACTTTTCGTTCCGGTTGGACGAGCCAACCGGGGCGGCTTCGTGTTCAGTCTCGGTGTCTAACCATAAAACGTTCGCTCGTGCCAGGCAAGCTGGCACGGGGCGGATACCGTCGGTTCATCCGACGTCTTTGGGAACGAGATACAGTGTTAAAGCAGCCGTCAATCGATCGTCGGAATCATCGACGATGCTGTTGGCGTTTGTAGAGATCTTTTCCGCCGCGTCACAAAGCGCACTCAGATCAAGACCGCCGAGGCTACCAGTGTGTCCGTCGATCATATTCTCAGAGACCAATTGAAATAGCTCGCGTGCCCGTGAAGCGTGTCGTTGAACGCCGATCGGGCGACCCTCACGCATCTTGACACCGGCAGCCGCCAGCTTGATCAGGCCCTTCAGAAAATCGGCCTCTCGACCGGATCGTCCGCATGCAATCCACAGTTGCTCCCAGGTCTCGTGAGCTTCCCAATAGAATCCATGGTTGAACAGGTCGATGCCGAAGAGATAGTCGGAGGACACCTTCCATCCGGAAACCAGACTGACCGACGCGACGGGTCCCTGCTGAACTTCGCCCGGTGAGATCACGTGCAGTCCGTAGCTGTGTCCCGCCGGGTCGCTGATCGGATGAGGCAGACGTCCGGGGACGTACGAATACGGCGGAAGCGGCCGATCAGGGCACAGTCGTAACATGAATGTCAGTCCTCAATACAGAAGAGTTCAAAGGAAGAGCTCAGGGGGCAGCCTCTTTTTTTGCAGCTAACGAGGGCGTTGCTCTGGGCTGACATGGCTTGGCCTTTCAGGCCCAGAACCCGAATAGCATTGGCCTTTCAGGCCGGAACACAAACAACGTTGGCCTTTCAGCCGAGAAAAAAATGCGTTCCGCCTCAGGTTGACTACCGCCCAAGTTTTAACAGGCGGACTTTCGTTGGATCGTTCTGCCATCCGAAGGTCTCAGAGAACTCATTCAGACTGTAGGTCTTAAGGCTGCCGTTCGTGTGCAGGGCGACAACGACAACTTGTTCACTGCAGTTGGGAGAACCCCGGTAATTGCCATCGGGGCCGATCGCGATGGATTCCCCCTTGGGAAGCTCAGGCAGCAGAACGCCGAGACGACGCATCGCCTTGACGTCAAAGCCTATCACAAAACCCTCTCGATTGTCTCCGGCAATCACGCGGCGACCGTCACCCAGCCAGTGCGGATGGACACAAAAACGAATGATCTTCGGATCGGTTGCACCAGGTTGAAAAAGTTCAAACTCACGGTAACTGGTGGCCGAGCCCATCATTGAATAGTCTGCGGACCATAACACCGTAAATCGAAATCCGCCGCCTGGGTTTAAGACTGCTCCCATAGATTTCATCTGCCCGGATTTGATATCGAGCAGATCAAAGGTGCCGTCCTTCCCAACAACTGTCAGTTGGCTCGAGTCTTTCATGAAACTGAAGGGTGCATCGGCCGCCACTGAGACATTCGGGTTCCAGAGCGGTACGAACAGTGTTTTGAACGCCCGTTTCTGTTCTCCCGTTGCGGAATCCCAGACCGTGATGGCTGTCCTCGAGCCCGAGGCGATTAGTTTTCCATCCGCAGACCATTGGATCCACCACTGCGGATCGGTATGTTTGAGAGACCGAACCAGTGTTCCCGTCGATGTCTCCCAAAGAACGAACTTGTGGTCGGCTTTGGGGACGCATCGCGGATTCAAGGTTGAGCTGTCGCGCCATCGATTCCACCCAAGCTTCGTCCCCGCTGGCTTGCTGTCTGTCGATTTGGTGCGTTTTCTCAACCCGAAACGTCAGCGAGGGATGGAATTGCCCGCATTCTTCGTCTCAAATCCCTCGCTGACGCGTCGGGTTACGATTAAATCAACAGTCCGCTTGCCCTGCTGAGCTGACAGGCGAACCGCATCCAGTACCTGCTTCGGGAGACACTCATTGACGCGAGCTGTCCAGCCGGGAAGCCTGGGCAACGGCCACGGTCACAGCAGTTTGGGTCGGATTCCTGTTTTTGCAACCAACGCCCCAGTGAGCCCCAGCACCAATCCTCTGCGCGTTTCACTTGGCCAGCCCGAATCGCGTTTCGTTCGACGTAAGCCGAGCGGCCGATAAAAATTTACCTGCTGTACAACGGACAACTTTGTCCGTCGTGCCTTTCGACGGACTTGGAAGTCCGTCGTACGGTAAAGTCTCATCTGCCGCTCGCCACCGACACACGACAAAGGGAGCCGTCAAAGGTCTTGCTCAAGTACGCTACCTTCTACAACGGCATTTATTTCACCGCCGGTCAGTTCGGTGGCGATTGGCTGGCATTTCGGATTTGCTACGGCTTTCGAATAAAATGCTCGGCAAACGTTCGTACATGGTGACCGTTGAGTACATGAAACATTCGTAGCTTTTCAATAGTCGCAGCACCGAATCGATTCATCGGAACGTGAACGATCTTCTTCTTGTAGCGACTCGCCAAACGACGCCAGCCTGCACCGGGCGGCGAGTAGCTCATGAGCGCTATATGCCGCTCATTGGAATAATGCAGCCCGGCTGCAACCAATCGTTCTTCCAGCGTATCGACAAAATCAAACTGTGGATCACGCCAGATATCCTGAATCGGCCGCGGTGGAAACAGGAACATGCACCCGCCGTATCGAGCCAGCGCGATGCCAGGCCCCACCATTTCCTCCACGAAGTTCGTTGCAAACAGAGACAACGTGGATTCATCATGATTCTCCGCGTGCCATGTGATTCGCCACGGGTACTCGCGAGGATCAGCGGGCGAATCAAACAGCATCACCACGCAGTCGATCTTTCCTCGAGCCGGTGGGAAAACCTTGACGTGCAGTTCGCCCAGATGCCAGTTTCGCAAGGTCTCACGGATATCCAGACCGTCCTTCAAGCTGGCTGAAAATTTTTCCGTGCGAGCCAAATCGTTGCCGATCAGATCCAGAGCGACATCCTTCACATGAGTCCGAAAGCGTTCGATAGCAATGTCTTCGGGCGGCCAGCTGCATTGTCCAAAAGGATTCCACGACTTCTGCCATTCCACTTTGGTGCGGCGATCGGGCCGTGCATTCAGGCGGCAGCTTCGCCAAACAACCGGATGACCGGGCAAACGACACACGGGGCGCAGCTCGGAACCGTCAGGTAAAATTGTACGATCCACACCGAAGCGGATTTCAGGCAGATCGGCGCTCGGGGCAAACGGATAATCGCGTGCCGTCTCGGCGACGTGAATGGCGAACTGATCACCGCCGGTTTGCTGAGCCCCCACGACCAGCGTGTAAAGATCAGGAGTAAACCGACGTTCCATCAGTGACAGATTGCGGACGTACTTCAGAAGATGCATCAGCAGCTGCGGCGTGATCCTGCGAGCACGCGACTTAAACTCTTCCTTGTAGCGATCACGAGCATGCAACAGTAACGATTTAATGCCATCAATCGACAGGTTTTCGTCGTCGTCCAGTTCAAAACGAGCCCGCTCGTAAAGGCCCGTGATAAACGGAAGTTCGCCCAGCATGAACGTCAAAGTGCGGGCGGAAACACCCAATGTTTCGGTGGGAGTTTCAGACCATGACGGCTCCGGTGGTTTTTCCACGGCACTGTTAAAGGCATCGCGCAGCCAGGGCCAGTCCATAATATTGCACAGGCAAAGCACCGACGCATGTTTGGTCGACAGGCGATGCAGTTCGTTTGCCATCCAGTGAATGCGTCGCAGCTGTTCTTCGTCCTCGGGAGCGGGCAGAGCGGGAAGCACGGCGGCGGCAAACTGTTCGGGCCGCACTCGTTTCAACGCATACGGATCCGGAAGAGAAGCCTCGCGGGGAATGTAACGGTCGGTCTCGATGTCGATGAACGCGCGGACCATGCGTTCCTGGCGAGCGATCCGAAGCGCGGCAATGACGGGCTGACACGGATCGATGGGCACATAGCTGGCGCCCGGCAGTTCGTTGTCTGCCTGTTCTTCTTCGCCGCCTGTTTCAAAATCTGTGCGACTCCCCGAGAACTGCGTGAGCGGTTCACGCTGCAGAACCACAGAAACACACGGCAGCCTCTCCACTGCGGACTCAACATCTTCCTGAAACGACGGCGGCAGAGGAACGGCCAGGCATTCAAAACGATGCGCAAGCATCAATCGCCGCACTTCAACGGCAAAATCGCCGCTTCCGTGGATGACAGGAAACAGGGTGATGTTCCGACCCAGCGTCAGGACTTCCGAAACCGCGTTCATGAATGATTCTGCAAAAAATAGAGGGAAGCCAACTTCAAGCAGTTGATCGTACGCATCTTGAGCCGTTAAAGGAAGTCGATCAACTCAGGATGAGCGACTCGTGTTATTGCAACAGGGCCACTCCGGACTGTGTGGTGAGATTTCCGCTTCGTCACGATGGAAAGCCAGACGAAGGAGACTGCAGCGCTTGTAGAGATGATGACTGCTTCTCAGAATGCCCGCATGAGCCACGCCTATTCTGAAATCCCTGAACTTGCCCAGACCGGAGATTCCTTCGGAGTCATTCGTATTCCTGTGGAGCAGGATGTGCCCTTCACGCCACGGGTGCGGGCGATTGTGGATTCGGCCGAGTTCCAGCGACTGTCCCATGTGACTCAACTGGCTCTCGCGTCACGGGTTTATCCAGGAGCCACCCACACTCGCTTCGAACATGCTCTGGGTGTGTATCACAATTCGCTCCGCTATTTGTGGCAGCTGGGACGTGATCCGCGGTTTGTTCAGACTGTCAGCGTGCGGGATGCAGAAATCCTGATTGTCGCCGCTCTGCTTCACGATATCGGCCACTGGCCGTTCTGCCATCCGATTGAAGATATGGCATTGCCTCAGATGCCGCCGCACGAAAGCTTTGCTCGCGAGTTCATTGGCGAAGGCACGGAACTGGGCGGGATTTTGAAAAGCGTTTGGAACATCGAACCGGAAGAAGTGCTGGATGTGCTGGTGGCTCGCGTCGATTCGCCAAGCAGTCGGCTGAGGCGTTCAATATTATCCGGGCCGATCGACATCGACAAGATGGACTATCTTGTCCGCGACAGTCAGCATTGCGGTGTTCCGTACGGTCGTCACTTCGATCGAAATCGTCTGATCAATTCGCTGGTCGTGAATGAAGCCGGTGACGGTCTTGCCATCACATCGAAGGGCAAAACCGCCGCGGAGATGATGGTGTTTGCACGCTATGTGATGTTCACAGAAGTTTATTGGCATCACGCGGTTCGAAGTGCGACGACCATGTTTGCCCGGGCCTTCTATGAATTGATGCCGAAGCTGACTATTGAAACACTGTTCAGGTTGCCGGAGCCGGATCTGATTCGCACGTTACAGCTGACGGCGGTAAATTCGGATGTGCAACCGTTGACGGACGGTCTGTTCGGCCCGCGCCGTCGTTTGCATAAACGACTGGCCGAGTTCAGTATTTTTCATGAGGAGCATCTTTATCGAGCACTGCGCCAGAAGACTTATTCGCAGCTGGCGGAGTGCTCTTCCCTGCTGGCCATCGAACTGGCGTCGGCGACCGGACTGAAGATCGGTCGTCTGGACATTCTGATCGACGCGCCGCCACAGCACAGAGAAGTGGAATTTCGCGTGGATATCTACTCGGCCTCTGAGCGGCGCTATCGTTCGCTGCGGGAGGTGTCACCGATCGTCGATTCCATGGCGAGGACTCAGTTTGACGACTGCGTCAAAAAGGTGCGCATTTATGCCACGGAAGAGATTCGGAACGCGATGCCGGAGAACTTTAATCTCACACCTGCCATTCAAAAGGTGCTGGCCACTCGGTAACAAAGCCAATGGCGAAGTGGGCATGTCGGATGACTGCGGTCGTAGTCTTCGGTTGAAGCTCGGGGCAGCTGTGGCGGCGATGAGAAACATTGCACAATCGCAATGATGATTGCACTGCTGCCGACGGGTTGGGAGTCCTGATCATGCTGCATATGTCTTCGTCCTTTGCGGGGATCCTCCGCAAAGGCAGCACTCAGGGGGCGACTGAATGCTGAAAGGCAGCCAACTAACTCCCAACCCGAACCAATACCAGACGTTCAGGCCACCTTGTGCGGCAGCCGGATTCGTCCGTAGCGTTTTCCTGTTGCATCGTAGAGAAGGATCTCGTTGGAAATCTCCGCCCACACGGCCGCCAGTTTGACTGACCTTGGCCCATGCAGCACGAACTGATATCCACAGCGGCGACCGTTTTGCTGCAGTTCCAGTTCACTCATCTGAAAATGATTTTCGAGCAGGTTCTCTTTTCGACACAATGTGATGTGTACAAAATGTCTCAGATGGTCCAGAGATTTTACCTCCGCAGGCGTTTCTGGTAACCGAGGTGCTGCGACTTGCTGACACATGCAGGACAGGCCCTTGCAAAGTGTGATCGGTGACTTTTCTGATTAGAAGAATGAAAGGCTTCTGGTTGACCCGGAAGACTATTCCTTCGTTGCTGGTGGCGTAGGTATCGGACCGAGCCATCGGCCGTCTTCCAAAAACAGACATGTCACTGCACAGTTGCCACGAACGGATCGAGCGTTATCACCCGACAAACCGAACAACTCCCGCTCCCGATTTTGAACGGCGACAGGCGAGTTTCAGACTTCACTGGAGGTTCAAATTTCCTGCCCGACTAAGCGTTTTTGCTCCATCCCGCAGAGTTTGCCCAACAGGACTCTGAGACGCCATGGGGCCGGACGATCATTCGCGGGCCGTGGTTTTTCATCACCCGTTCTGCTTGCTCTGCCCACAAAGCTTAAAAAAAATTGATCCCGGCAAACTGGGAACGCACATGGAAAAAGGCCTCAAGAAGTCGCGTCGGCGATTGAGGCTGGGAAACCACCAGCGACACTCGATCGGCCGTCAGCTGCAATTGGCCGAGAACTCCCTTGAGATTCACATGGCACCAGGTCACATTGCGATCGTAATCCAGGGTGATCGTCTCCAGACCGCGGTCCTCAATCTGATCGATGAAGTCGGCCAGATCAATCGCTGCGGGAGGCAGCAGTTCAACCGTGTCAAACATGTTCCCGAACACGGACGAAAAGGCAGATGAGAACAAGTTCGGCGGTGAGCGAAATTCAGCGACCTGCCGTCGCCACAAAACTTCTGAAGCATCATCAGGAGCAATCGTTGCGATGACGTGATAATCGAACCAGGGCGTCGTGATCAAACCAACGCCGCCTTCCGGATCGGACACCTGCAGATCAACTCGCTTGAATTTCAGCAGCTTGCGAAAATCGGCGAATCGAGCTTCCAGATCGGCCGAAAGATCGTCCGTTGCAATCCGCGCCACAAAGCTGTTGGTATGCTCCGTCACTTCTGTCGGAACCTGATGGCTCTTCTTAAACCCGTTCAGATCGCGCACGCGCGAACGCTGCTCGCGAACAAGCGTCACGTTAGCAAGAGCGGATGGCAAGGGATCGTCAGACATGCAGAAATTGTAGCGGACTCCCGCGCCGCTCGGGAGAGATCTGTCCTGCCCATCAACGCTGTTCCAGCGAAATCCGTGACCAGGATCCAGCGTGATCGAATCCCAAAAACGCCCCATGGACCAAATGGCGTGGACTAAAACGTTTTTCTTGTATCGGAACTCGCCACGAGTTTCGGTTTTCCCTTCAAAAACCGGGGTGCCTAAAGTCCTGGCGACTTCCGCTACGGCTTATGTCCACGCCATTGCCCCATGGACCAGCGGAGTCTGGATGAAGTCCCCGACCGTTAACGAACCACACGCCCGCTGCCGGATCCATGCATCAGTTCTTCAATCTCCTGCCCTGTTGCAAAATTACAGTCGCCAACGATGGAATGAGCCAGACAGGCGGCGGCAGTGGCGAAATCGAGTGTTGACTGCTGATCAAAATTCGGATGAGTCAGGCCAAACAGCAACCCGGCGTCAAACGCATCGCCACTGCCGACTCGATCAACGATATTTCGAATCTCATACGGACGATACTCACCGTCGCGAACCGGTGAGAGGGTTGTCGTCAGGGTCTGCGTATCAAACAGCATCGCCCCCCAGTTGTTGTGTGACGCCGAGAGTTGTTCTCGAAAGGTCGTTGAGACGAGTTCGATGTTCGGAAACCGCCGGTGCATTTCCTTCGCCAGAGTCACCGTGCGTTCAATGTGATAGCACGCATCCATCACGGTCCCGGTCGGAGCCGGTGGCAGCGTGATTCCCATCAGCCGGCCGTCTTCTTCGTTTGCCATCAGCAGATTGACCAGCGGCATTAGCTGCAGCATGGTTTCGCCAGCCAGAGCTTGGGGCGAACGAGTCGCATCCCAACGCCAAAGCTTCGAACGAAAATTGATATCACATGACACCCGAACGCCCATTCGACGGGCGGTTTGAGCGGCTTCCAATGTGGCTTCTGCAGCCGATCGGGACAACGCCGGAGTAATTCCCGTCAGATGCAACCATGATGCGTTTTGCAAAATTGTCGACCAGTCAAAATCGCCGGGCTTTGCCAGACTGATCGACGAATGCTCACGATCGTAGTAGACACGACTGGGCCGCTGATTGGCTCCCATTTCCACAAAGTAAATTCCAAAACGCCCGCGATCGGAAATCTGCAAATGGTTCAGCCCAACTCCCACACTTCGCAGGCTGGCAAGACAGCCATCCGTAAGCGGACTTTCGGGAAGCGCCGTCACAAACTCAACGTCCGCGCCCAGCATCGCCAGCGACGCCGCCACATTGGCCTCGGCCCCGGCAAAGGTGACGTCCAATGAACCGGGCAACACCTGCCGCAGCCGCAGAACTCCCGATGGCGCCATCCGAGCCATGATTTCGCCAAACGCCACAATTTTTGCCACAGTGCGTTCTGCCTTGCAGAATTGAAGGCCACCTGACAAAACCGAGACTTGCTCTCGATAAAAAGCAGACGATGCTCAGGCTGAAAGCTGTGAGAAAATGTCTGCCCTGGTTTTGTTGGGGACCTCGAAAGGTAAACGGAAAATGCTCAAGCCGCCGAAGCTCGGTTTTATCAGATTTCCAACTTACTGCACACGGATAATCCGCTCACCTTTCAAGACCTGACCGTTCGGATTCGTCGCTCGCACCTGAATCAGATATGTCCCGGCCTCGAGCGTTTCCGTCAGGCTGGCTTTCCACAGGTGGGGACAAACCATTGGCTTTGCAAGTGGTCGCCATGCCGGCTTGCCCGGGAGAAAGGTTTGTTCTTCGTCGAAAAGCGACTGGAACAACGGGTCCGTTTCCTTCTCCGTTTTTGTCATTGGCCGCCATTCGCTATCTGCCAATCGCCACTCAATATTAGCCCTTGGGATGACGTTGAAAATATTGGCTCGAAATTCCGTAGCCCCGGAATCCGCCGAGGCCACAACTTCCGGCGCGGTGATTCGAAGCTGCTCGTCCGCACCTCGCCGTGCCGCACGATATTCGAGCAGATAATTTGTGCCATCAAAATGCATCACCGTGTAACCATTCGGAGTTCCATCGGCGCACATTGTGTGAGGAACCCCGTGTTCATCCGGCTTCCCCGACCACCACGCCCCGCAAACCGTGACGTTGATAATGTGGTGATGCGGCTTCTGGCCATTCCAGCCGTCCGCATTCGTCATCAACACATGCTCGTGATGATGCGTGTGTCCGGCCAGAGAAATACAGTGTTCGCGGCTTTCCAGCAACTGCAGCAGCTTTTCACGGCGCGGTGCAATCCAGGGCGTTGACTTGACCAGCGGGATGTGCATCATCGCTACGACAAGATGATCCTGCGGCACAAGTTTCAGATCGTTTTCGATGACCGTCAGCTGCTTCTCGCTCAGCCCCGAACGATAAACTTTTTCTCACCGTCCTTCATCCAGTGAATGTTGTCGACCACCAGAAAATGGACGGCCCCGTAGTCGAACGAGTAATACGCCGGGCCGTAAACTCGTTCATAGGTTTCGTCACTATGTTCGTCGTTTTCAGACGCAAAGTTGATGTCATGATTTCCGATGACGTTGTACCACGGCACTCCAATTTTCCCGAGCGTCCGATTGAAGCTGTCGAACAGACTCAGATCGTCAAACAGGATATCGCCCAGAGTCACTCCGAACGCCGCCTTCACGCCGACCAGATCTTCGACCACGTCGCATCCAGATAGACCACCCCGGTTGCCATCTGCTTCGCAGCATCCTGAGCAGCCACAGCCAGCGGATTTAGTACAACAGTGGCTGAGAACACGAACAGGCAGGCGATGGCATGTGAGAATTTCACAAAACTCATTGTCAGATTTCCGAAGGTTAAATGAGGGCGGGAGCGGCCAGACTGGCGGGTTGTTGATCGAGTGAGCCGCAAAGCGCTAGCTGCGGGTGAGTGTCTGAAAACACAACGAAAACATCCGCAGCTAGCGCCTCGCGGCTCAGGTTGTAACTAACTCAACACTCGCGTGGCCAGGTGAGCCGCCGGATGCTGGCAAACGCTGCGGCATCCGGCAAGCCTCACGCCAACTGTTCACCAAAAACTCATGGTCGCCCGGGAGTTGGCATGTTTCAGCCAGCCAACGGCCTCCATTTGCCGCGGAATGCGTCGTGCGATTCGTCTTTCCTGTGAACCTGGGTTCGTTTGTTTTCGGAATTGGGCAATCAGTCGGTAACTTTTGGCGTTGCAGCGTAGCCTTTGGTCCAACATTTGCTGAAGAGGCTCTGACAAAAGTGAAACCGGCACCCTCCTTGCGTAAGTTTCTAAGCATTTTCTGAAAGACACGGGAGCAATTCCAGGGTTTCCCAGGCGTTAATAATAACAACTGCCCACGCGACGCCAAAGAGTTCCCCCTAAAGTGACAAGAGAGCACTCGCTGTGGAAAAGCCTCAACGCCTAAATCCGACCGCCAACAGTCGGACGCCATTGTAGCAGACGCAATTGCAGGTGAACTGGTGAGCAGTCGCTCGCCGTGCAACACGACAACGCGTGAATGTTTCCTCAAACAGGCTAAAATTTTGTTTGCGATGGCAAAATGCGCCACGGATGGCCCGCTGTTCGAAGGTTTGACACGAATCATTGGATGAGAGAAAGCCGAAACTGAATGTTTCGAATTCGAAGAATTTACGACGATGTTCTTCCAGTCAACAGGCAAGCAATTGCTGAAGTCAGAGTGATTTTTGCGGAGCAATTTAGTGGTGCTCCGAGTGCGGACATGGAGGGCCTGGAAGAGAAACTTCGGAATCCATTCATGCTCAGGTTCCGCATGACCCTGTATGTGGCTGAAAATTCGAAAGCCCACGTCACCGGATTCGCCATGGTATTACAGGAACCCAATCTGAACTTCTGCTACCTGGACTACCTTGCCGTATCCGGCGGCACCGTGGGACGCGGCGTGGGTGCGGCAATGTATGAATATGTTCGTGACGAAGCCGTCGCTCAGGGGGCAAAAGGACTCTTCTTCGAATGCCTTCCTGACGACGCCGACAAATGTCGTGACGCCACACTGCGGAAGCAGAACGCATCTCGCTTGAGATTCTATGAACGCTACGATGCGCGACCCATTATGGGTACAGCGTACGAGACTCCAGTTCCGGGTGGCTCGGGCGATAACATTCCACATTTGGTGTTTGACGGACTCGATCGCGAGAAAACGCTGAAGGCCAAGTTTCTCAGGGACGTTGTTCAGGCTGTGCTGGAAAGAAAATACGGAACAATTTGTCCGCCGGAGTACATCGCCAAAGTTGTCGAGTCGATCCATCAGAATCCGATCCAACTTCGCCCCGTGCGCTACAACAAGCAGCCGGTTGAGCGTCCGCAGGCCCAGCCAAATGCTCCCGAACCCATTGCGTTGATCGTGCATGACCGCCATGGCATTCATCACATTAAGGAACGGGGGTATGTGGAATCTCCGGTCAGGATTTCCGTGATCATGTCCGAATTGAGCACCAGCGGTCTGTTCGAAACTGTGCCGCCGAAGGAATATCCCATCAAGCATATTCAGGCGACTCACGACCCGGATCTGGTCGAGTTTCTGAAGAAGGCTTGTGCGAGCACTCCAGTAGGCAAGTCGGTTTACCCTTATGTCTTTCCGATCCGCAACAGGGCTCGACCACCCAAGGAATTGTCCATCCGCGCCGGCTACTACTGCATCGATACGTTTACACCCATCAACATCCATGCGTTTCCTGCGGCGATCCGAGCCGTCGATTGCGCGCTGACGGCTGCCGATGAAATCCTCCGCGGACGTCGAATGGCCTACGCACTCGTGCGACCGCCGGGGCATCATGCCGAGCGTTCTTCGTTTGGAGGATTTTGTTACTTCAACAACGCGGCGGTGACAGCACAATATTTGAGTCGGTTCGGGACCGTCGCCATTCTGGACATTGACTACCATCACGGAAACGGTCAACAGGATATCTTTTACCATCGATCGGACGTGCTGACAGTTTCTGTTCACGGCGATCCGGATTTTGCTTATCCGTACTTCACGGGATTCGCTGATGAAATTGGAACTGGCCCCGGGACGGGCTTCAACATTAATATCCCCCTGCCGGAGATTCAGGACGGATCGCAGTACCGCATCGCCCTGGCGACGGCGATGCGGCACGTTCAACAGTTCTCTCCGGCATTTCTCATCGTGGCTCTGGGACTGGACCCAGCCAAAGGAGACCCGACCGGTACCTGGTCACTGGGAGCGAAGGACTTCGAAGAGAACGGACGCATGTTGAATTCACTGGGTCGGCCCACCGTTGTCATCCAGGAAGGTGGCTACCGCACCCGGACACTGGGCAAGAACGTCCTCGCCTTTTTTCAGGGGCTTGTCGCGCCAAAAGTGGCTCGTGAATGGCAAAGTGCCAAGTGATGATTTTGACATCAGAAGTCACTGAGTGCTCCCTCAATTGGTCCCGGTTGCCCAGAGCGATCCGCGAAACGTCTTCCCAGCTGGCTGGCGTTAAATGAACTCAGCCCGGATACAAAACTAACCTCATTCAGAAACCGCTCAAGGAGCTACGTATGGAACCTCTTGATCTCAAGTCGTTCGAATGGAAAACACACATTCGTCAGTTGACGATGGACGATTATGACGCGCTCGTCGAAATGCAGTTGCTCTGTTTTCCTGGTATGAAGCCGTGGGGCCGAGATCAGATTCAGAGTCAGCTTAGCGTATTTCCCGAAGGGCAACTGGTCGTGGAAATTGATGGCAAGCTGGCGGCATCGTCTTCCAGTCTGATCCTTGAATTCGACCCCAACATGGCCTGGCACGACTGGAAGAAAGTTGCGGACGGCGGTTACATCCGGAATCACACCTACAATGGCGACACGCTCTATGGTATCGAGATCATGGTTCATTCTGATTTTCGCGGGATGAAGCTTTCACGCCGGCTCTACGAAGCCAGAAAGGAAATCTGTCGCGAACGAAATCTGGCACGGATCATGATTGCTGGCCGCATTCCAGGCTACGAAAAAGTCGCCGACCAGATGAGCGCGCGAGAGTACGTTGAAAATGTGATGGATAAGACGTTTTATGACCAGGTCCTGACCGCTCAAGTGGCGAATGGCTTCGCACTCAAAGGATTAATCCAGGATTATCTGCCATCCGACACGGCAAGTCGCGGATACGCCTCATTCCTGGAATGGAACAACCTGGACTATCGCAAAGGCGCCCGACGACGTTACTGGACCTCAGCGGAAACAGTTCGCATCGCCGTCGTCCAGTACCATATGCGCACGATCAAGGACTTCAGTGAATTCGCCCAGCAGAACGAGTTCTTCATAGACACAGCGAGTGAGTACAAGAGTGATTTCGTGTTGTTCCCGGAGCTGCACACCACGCAACTGCTTTCGTTCCTGCCGAAGGATCGTCCGGGCCAGGCCGCCCGCAAGTTGGCAGAATTTACGCCCCAGTATCTCGATTTTTACACCGAAATGGCGGTCAAATATGACGTCAACATCATTGGCGGGTCATTGTTCGTGATTGAAGATGAGTGTCTGTACAACGTCTCCTACCTGTTTCGTCGCGACGGAACACTTGAGCGTCAGGAAAAAATCCATATCACTCCCAGTGAACGAAAATGGTGGGGCGTCACACCGGGACGCAGCGTCAGCGTTTTTGATACCGACTGCGGACCGATCTCGATCTTGATTTGTTACGATATTGAGTTTCCAGAACTTGTCCGCATCGTGGCTCAAAAGGGTGCGGGGATCATCTTTGTACCGTTCAACACGGACACGCGCCACGGCTATCTGCGAGTCCGTCATTGCGCGCTGGCAAGGTGCGTCGAAAACCATATCTACGTTGCAGTCGCGGGCTGTACGGGAAATCTTCCGTTTGTCGAAAACTCCGACATTCATTACGCTCAATCTGCGATCTTCACACCGGCCGACGCGGAGTTCGCACGGGATGCCGTCGCGGCGGAATGCAGCGCCAACATTGAGACCATGATCATCCACGATGTGGACGTCGAACTACTGCGGCGTCATCGACAGACGGGCAGTGTCCAGAACTGGAATGACCGTCGCCGTGATCTGTACAAGGTTGTGTACCAGGAGGATGGTGAGGAACACACAGTATAAACGTCCTTCAGTTCAAGATCCTTCCGGCATCCGCTGATGCCTCCAGCAGGCCATTGAAAAGCAGAAAGGGGTTGTTCTACTTGCACAATTTTCATCAAGGCGACAGAGCTTCAACCTGTGACGCGGCCTCTCTAACAGCGTGTTGCAAAGGTGCCTGGCACTTTCCAGCACGGCAGAACTCTCCGGCACGTCAAAAACTCGTCTCCTTGTAAGTGTCTTCAAAGTTCCAGACAACTTTGTCAACGGCCACTCTAAGGAAGGGTTCACTGAATCCACAGAAGCAGAATGCAACCACACTTCAAAACATATCTCTACATCTGCCTCATGGTGCTGATCGTCGGTACAGCGAGCGAGGCATTGGGCCAGCAGGAAGAGTCTTCCTTAAAGGAGACACCTCCACTTGCAGCGCCGGACGAACTGACGATCGAAAGCGTCCTGTCGCGGCAAAAGAAGATCGAAGATAACACGGATTTGGATCCAGCGATCAAGACGAAGATCCTTGAAACGTATACACGGACACTTGAACAACTCAAAGCGTCCAATGAAGCGAACATGCGCAGTCAGCAGTTGGGGAAACTCACTCGAGAATCCCCTGACGCGTTGATAACACTCAAGGCCGATTTGGCCAGGCCAATCGCAGAGCAAACTCAGGCAGCCCCCGTCGACGCGACTCTGCCTCAGGTTCAACAACTGCTCTCCGTTGCTGAAATGAATCTGACCGGCGCGGACACGTCGCTGAAAAGTCTCCAGGACGAACCGAAACGGAGGGCTGATCGCCGGCTGGAAATTCCCAAGCTGGCGGATGCTGCAAAGTTGCAGCTGCAGGAAATCGACAAATTGCTGGTTTCAAAACCAGCTCAGGAGGAACCCACCGAGGTCACCACTGCATCACGCATGCTGCTGGAATCGCGAAAGAAGGCCATCTCGGCAGAAACCACGGCCAGCCAGGCGGAACTACAGCTGTTTGAGGCAACTGGGGAATTGCTCTCCGCTCAACGCGACATGGCCGCGCGTCGAGTGGCCGAGGCCGATGGTCTGGTCAAAGCGTTGCGAGTGATGGTAAATGAACGACGAAGGCAGGAAGCGGAGCAGCAGGCCCAGGAGGCTCGTAAAACGTCCGCTCAGGCTGACCCAGCCGTCCGCAAGATTGCAGAAGTCAATGCAGAACTTGCAACGCAGCGACAATTGCTCGCCGGCCGCATTGAAAGCACGGCACGGGAGTTGGAACAGATCGACGCTCAGGTGGCCACGATCGACGAACAATTCAAAAGCATTTCCAAACGATACGACACCGCGGGAGCCACTGAAGCGATTGGATTGCTGCTCCGCAAACAACGCGACGATCTGCCAGAAGTGTGGTTGCACCAGCGCAAAATCAAACAACGGTCCACAGAGATTTCCAACACGTACCTGGAATTGATCGACTACGAAGAAAAGCGAAATGAGCTGGCGACACTCGACCAGCGTGCCAGGAAAGTTGTCCAGGATATCGATTTTACGGCGCCCACTGATTTCGAACGCAGTTATCTGGAAGAAGAAGTCCGTCGTGTTCTGGAGTCGCAGCGCGATGTGTACGACTCATTGATTACCGACATCAACAGCCTGCTCGACAAGCTGGTGGAACTTGATGTTCGCGAGCGGCAGCTGATTTCCGAATCAAATGAATACGCAGCATACTGCGATGAACGTATTCTGTGGATTCGCAGCGCTACGGTGCTCGATCCATCCGATGTGCATCAGCTCTGGACGTCTTTGCTGTGGCTGATGAACCCAGTCGGCTGGCAGGAAACGCGAACGGCATTGTGGACCGACGTCGTCAATCATCCGTTGCTGACATCAATCACTGCGTTAATGTTTTTAATCCTGATTCTGAGCCAGCGTGCTTTGCGGGCCACGATGAAACAACTCGGGGAGCAGGCAGCTCGCAGCAACATCACGTCCTATCTTCCAACACTGCGAGCCATGCTGACGACTGGCCTGCTTGCGTTCTTATGGCCCGGATTACTGGGTTATCTCGGTCTGAGACTTCTAAATTCCGAGAGCGGTTCCGAGTTTGTCGCCGCTGTCGGTAGTGGATTGCGAGCAACCTCAGTCGTGTTCTTCACGCTGGAACTGCTCCGACATGTCTGCCGCCATTGTGGATTGGGTGAAGCCCATTTTGACTGGGACGAAGAAACGATGCGGCTGACTCGCCTGACCGGATGGTGGTTTATAGCCTGTGGCTTGCCGCTCATGCTGGTTGTTACTATGACTGAGGCGCAACCCAGCGAGGTGATCAAGAATTCTCTGGGCCGATTTGTATTCGTCGGGCTGCTCGCCGTATTGACAGCATGCGTGCATCGCCTGATGCGACCTGTTGGTGGGGCACTCGACAGAATCTACTCGATCGCTCCTCAGGCCTGGACCACGAAGATGAAGCGCTTCTGGCATCTGCTGGCAGTGAGTGCTCCAATCACGCTCGGCCTGCTGGCGCTGGGAGGCTATTACTACACGGCGTTGCAGCTTGCGTGGCGATTGCTGGCAACGCTATGGATGGTCGTCGGTTTGCTGATTGTCCATGCCGCGTTGATACGATGGTCACTTCTGTCCTATCGAGACCTCGCCATGCGACAGGCTCGGGATCGACGCGCTGCTGAAGCCGCGGCAGCTGCGGCCAACGCTTCCACCGCATCAACGGCACCGGTCGCCAAGACTCAACCGCTCGTCAAGCTGTCGGACATCAATAAACAGACTCGCAAGGCTCTTCAGCTTGGATTCGCCATCGCACTGGTCGCCGGACTCTGGTTGATATGGGTGGATGTTCTTCCGGCTCTTGGCGTACTTCGCCATGTCGAGTTGTGGACGGTAGAGTCGACGATCACGACCGGAACCGTACCAACAACGACCTTGCTGCCGATTACTCTGGCCAATGTGCTGCTGGCGATGATTGTCGCCTCACTGACGTTGACGGCCAGTCGCAATCTGCCGAGCTTGCTTGAAATCGCGGTCCTCCAGCGACTCCCGCTGGATCCTGGGGCACGATATGCCATCACGACCGTCTGCAAATATGTTATCACCGCAGTCGGCTTCGCATCGGCGTTCAGCACAATTGGCATTGGATGGTCGAAAGTACAGTGGCTGGTCGCGGCGATCAGTGTGGGGCTTGGGTTTGGATTGCAGGAGATCTTTGCGAATTTCGTCTCCGGGCTGATTCTGCTGTTTGAGCAGCCGGTGCGATTAGGGGATATCGTGACAGTCGGCGACGTTACCGGAAAAGTGACGCGATTTCAGATGCGAGCCACGACGATTACCGACTGGGACATGCGGGAATTGGTTGTCCCCAACAAAGAATTCATTACCAGTCGTGTGATGAACTGGACGCTGTCGAGCACCATTTCGCGCATGAGCATCGTGGTGGAAGTCGCCTATGGAACGGATCCCGATCTCGTGCGAAATCTCTTGCTGCAAATCGCAACACGAAATCCGCTGGTTCTTGAGGAACCGGAACCGCATGCACTCTTCGATGATTTTGGCGAAAGCACGCTTAACTTCGTATTGCGAGTCTATATGGCCAGTCGAGACGTCTATCTTGAAATGCGGCATAGCCTTCTCACCGAAATCGCCCACGAATTTCAACGTCAGAATATCGAAATCGCTTTTCCCCAGCGAGATATTCACATTCGAACGCTTGTGCCATCAATGGAGGCGGTCGGAATGAGCATGGCTCGAAGATCCTCCAGTGCGTCAGGCAACAACACCGGAACACCGAAAGACTCGGACTGATGGATTTGTAAGAGTTTCGTCCGTCTCGGTCTGATCCTGGCTGGGATTCGTCGAAAATAGCGCTACCCAAAAATGAGGCCTGCCATAATAGACATGGGTGATAGCACAATATTGATTCGATTTTCTTTTCTATCACTGAGATCCGGCATAGATTTCGGACCCTCCATGGCGGCTATTCGCGAGGGCGCCTACGGTGGGACGACCGTCTGTGGTTGCGGAGTCACGGCCGTGGCGACAGGCGATTTGATTTCAGCGACGGGCTCTTCGTCGGAATTCGACGCAGTTTCCAATGTGGCTGGGGTTGCTGTTGTGGCGTTTGGCTTCGGTGTGGAGGTCTTTGCGGAAGTGGGAGGCATGCCGGGACGAACGGCTTTCTGGTCGTCGGCGAAGACATCGGCGAAGATGTCATCAAGAAGTTTTTCTTCCTCCTGATTGGCCTTCTTCTGTTTTGGCTTCCTGACTTTCCCCTTCGCCGCGGGCCCGTCTTTGGATGACGACTTTCTGGAAACGGCGCGGTTGTCGGCAACTGCTGAGACCGCTGGCGGCTTCGATGATGATGCCTCATTCTCGGGAGGGACCGGCGCTGTCTCGGGAGGCACCAACGCAGCGGTGGTGTCCAGCACGATGTTTTCGGAAGCCGCGGCTTCGTGGGGCGAAGTCACAGCGGCTTGAGATGGAGAATATTCAACCGGCTTTCCGGATGTCGGAAACAGCCGACGAGTCGACGGAGGAGCACTGGCAACAGGTTCGCCCGTCAGCTGTTCACCCATCGACAGGGCGATTGTGAGTTCGCTGAGATCGCCGGCCGCCTGCCAATCGCTGGTTTCCCCGAATCGCACTTCATCCGAATGCGTCAACGCACCGCTTTCCGCCATGCCGATCAGATCGTCCATCGACATCGGACCAAGCACCTGACCCAGCGAACGGCTGTAATACTGGGGCGGAACAGCAATGCTCGCCTGGCCGTCAGTCTCGCGTGGAGTTCGAGGGTCTGACGGGGCGGATTCTTCGAATGTAAAAGACAGCTCAGACAGATCCGAAATCGGGTCGGGTTCATAATCGTCCGGTCCGGCAGACCACTCCCCGGAAGCCACCGTGATCCACTCACTCGAGTCCTCGGCTCGCACAAGATCGGTGCTCGACAAAGTACCGTCTTCAACGAGCTGACGGATGGTCGTGACTTCGACCGGTCCGAACTCTTCCATCAGCATTTGATAGTACCAGCGTTTCAGCATTGTCTTAGGTTCTCAGCATGAGGGGCGGCCAACGATAAATCCGCATTTTCCGACAACTTTCCCGTGTTTCCAGTAGGAATCCAACAGAACAATTGATTTTGCCCGCCAAACTGGGATTTAGGACGATCGATCGGTTGGACTTGGGCATGTTTTCCCTCATCGACAGTGCGTTGGCAGGCGGCAACTTGAGTGATGTTGATTCGCCGTAGAGGATTGACCGCGGATGCGAATGCCGGCCGGGACGCCGAGGAAACAGGCGAGGTTTCGTAGCCGGAGTCGTGAGACTTCGGAATCAGGCGAGGTTTCGTAGCCGAAGTCGTGAGACTTCGGAATCAGGCGAGGTTTCGTAGCCGAAGTCGTGAGACTTCGGCTACGTTTCCTGGCGAATGCCCGAATTCTCACGAATCCGGCTACAAAAATCCTGAATGGCGTTGGGCGAGGGGCGTCTTTTGTTTGTCTGCGGAAACGCGGCCCGGTTTGGAATGATTGTTGTCTGGAAATGGGGCCGTTAACATCGGACAAAATTCCCATCCGTGGCTGTGATTTTTGCATACGATTCTTCGACAGGCGATTCCATGACACCGACTGAAATTCAGGATGCCCTTAACCGCAGAATCTTTCTCAAGCACGGCTCAACCAGCATCGGAGCCGCGGCGCTCGCAACGATTCTGAATCCTGCTGCGGCTCTAGATGCGACGGAGCGCGGACTAACGCAGTTTCCAAATTATCCGCCAAAAGCGAAGCGGATTATTTATCTGTTTCAGTCCGGCGCTCCCTCTCAGATGGACCTGTTTGATCCCAAACCACTGATGAAGGATCATCGAGGCGAAGACTTGCCGGCATCAATTCGTCAGGGGCAGCGACTGACAACAATGACCAGCGGCCAGGCACAATTTCCCGTGGCTCCGTCTGTCTTTGACTTTGCTCAGCATGGCGAATGCGGTATGTGGTTCAGCAACGTGCTGACTCATATGCCAACCATCGCCGACAAGTTCTGCATGATTCGCTCCATGCACACGGAAGCCATCAATCACGATCCGGCGATCACATTCTGTCAGACAGGTTCACAATTGGCGGGACGCCCCAGTATCGGCGCCTGGGCCAGCTACGGGCTGGGAAGTGAAAATCAAAATCTTCCGTCTTATGTGGTTCTCACATCGTTTGGCAGTGGTCGGCCGGATGATCAACCGCTGTATGATCGTCTGTGGGGCTCAGGCTTTTTGCCATCGAAACATCAGGGCGTAAAATTCAGAAATCAGGGCGATGCTGTACTGTATCTCAGCAATCCGCCCGGCGTCTCGGCACAAACGCGACGCAGTACGCTCGACCGCCTCGGATCACTCAATAAACAGCATCTGGAAAGTGTTGGCGATCCGGAGATTCAGACTCGGATTTCTCAGTATGAGATGGCGTTTCGCATGCAGACAAGTGTGCCGGAGCTGCTGGATACGACCGGCGAGCCCAAACATGTTCTGGAAAGTTACGGGCCTGATGTTCATCGTCCTGGCAGCTATGCGGCCAACTGCCTGCTGGCTCGTCGCCTTGCGGAGCGAGAAGTTCGCTTTGTCCAGCTGTTCCATATGGGCTGGGATCATCATGGAGGTTTGCCGAATGCTGTGCGAGGCCAGGTTCGCGACACGGATCAGCCGACAACGGCTTTGATCAATGACCTTGAACAGCGTGGGCTGCTGAAGGACACGTTGATTGTATGGGGCGGCGAGTTCGGTCGGACGGTGTATTCCCAGGGCATACTGAGCGAAACAGATTACGGTCGCGATCATCACCCTCGCTGCTTTACGATTCTCATGGCGGGCGCCGGAGTTCGCAGCGGCATGACGTTGGGAGAAACCGACGACTATGGATACAACATCGTCCGGGATCCCGTTCACGTACATGACCTGAACGCGACTCTGCTGCACCTCATGGGAGTGGAACACAAACAACTGACTTACAAATATCAGGGTCGCGATTTCAGACTGACCGACATTCACGGCGAATTGATCAAGGCGATTCTTGTATGATCGAACCTTCAGGGGATGACGCCTCCGCGGTTGCCACGCTGTCACGGCACAGAAATCGTCTGAGCGAATGCAGCGGCTGCTGAAAAGACGTCCCTCACTGCTCTGTCGCAGTGTTTTATCGGCCAGTCCGGGCTATTTGCGACGTTTCAGAATGATAAACAGACCGCCCGTCTGATCAGGCACGACGTCCCATTTTTCGGGTTCAATTTGCAGCTCACGAACGTCGCGCAGAGAGCGCACCTGGCTGTATGGATGACTGGTATCGATCACGATGAACTCCGTGTCTGCAGGAACCCCCGGCTGATAGTTGTTCACAGCTCGCGGATAATCGCTGTAGTCATAAGAGCGTTCGAAGTGCGTCAGCCGAGTATGAACGTAGTCTGTTGAGGCGACTCGGGACGTCACTGGCAACTGGGCCAGCACCTTTGGAAATTGCTCCGCCCGCGGCCCGGGAATGTAAAGATGAGTCCAGCCAAAGGAAGATTCCTGCGACCAGAAATTGGCACCGATCGGCATCATGGATCCCGTGATCGCAGTTGCCAGCGCACAGAAAAACGCAAACCGCGCTCGGTCACTGGATTCGCCGTTTGCTCCCCAGAACTGCTGCAGTTTTTCCGCAACCGAAAGTTTCAGCCTGCGGGTCGTCGGCCTTATAGGTTCGACTGACTTCAGTCCGACGGCCGCAGCCCAAAAGATCACCGGCAGCAGCGGCGCATGAAAGTGGTGATACGGAATCGGTGGCAGTTGCGAAACGGTCGCAGCCCCGGTGTTGCCATTCGCCCCTGAATCATTCCCCAGCTGAATCAGACTCAGCATTAAAAATGTTGGCAGGCCTGCCATAAGATAATTCGGTCGCCTCCATGCAACGAGTCCCACGGGAACCGTCAGCACAGCCAGATAAAGGAGCGTTCGAAAGCTTACGACCACGGAAAGAACTCGCATCGGTTCTCGCAGGGCCGTCTGAATCAGTTCGCTCGGGCTTCTGCCAAGATCCCCAAAATATCGGCTGTAATGAACCGCTTCCCCGTCGCGAAAGGCAGGAATCAAAACCAGCACCGCCAGCAGCAGCCAGGCGAACGCAAACAAGGCGACAGACGCGGACCAGATCATCATTCGACGCCGATCGGCAGCCTGCTCAGGATCTGCCGACCGACTGCGAGCCACCAGAAACAGGACGATTCCGATCGGCCCGACGATGAGAGAAAAATCTTCCTGAGTCGACAAGGCAATCAGCAGACACAGCGACGAAAGAACTCGCCTGCGACGCTCGGCCAGATCGATGCCCCAGAACAGGAACGGCATTCCGTAGCAACTCGGACGCAGCGTTTTAATATCGATGGCAATGTCCAGATAATGCATCGGGAAAAAAAACAGCCAGGCCAATGCCAGCCACATGGCAGCGCGACGACTGCCCGAATGTCTCAGCGATATCGAAAAGATCGGGATCACACAGATCGCCAGCGACGACGAAGCCACCGCTTCCATCATCAGGTAGGAGGGACACAGCATGTGCAGCGGCAACAGCAACAGGTGAATGACCTGAATATGCTCACCCAGAAACAGACCCTGATCCAGATAACTGCGGAACCCTTTGCCATGCCATGTATTCCACAGATGCTCTTCGTACATGGCCGAATCTCCATGCGGCACCAGCAGCCCGGCATACAACCGCTCGTTCATCCAGAATGAAGTCACTCCCCAGGCCAGCATGGCGACGATGACCACACCGCATTCAGGCCAATACGATTTCTCCGCAAGAGGCGGCTCGACGGTGTCGCGTGTTGCTGAAAACGTCCCCCAGGATCGGCTGACCGCTCCGGCGAGAATCAGAGCCAGGCACAGCGGAGTTGTCGTGACGACAAACGACAGGATCGCCGGCTGCGGGACCAGTGTCACAAGAAACCAAACGGCCAGCCAAAGCAGGGCGAGTGTCCACGGCATTGCGATCTCAGCGCTGTGCTGGATCAGGCCGGAAAGAATCCCGTTGCGCCGCCCGGTCGGCAGTTCAGAGCCCTCGTGTTTCGCCGCGACTGCGCATCTGATAGCGGTCAGGGCTACCAAAAAACCTGCGATGCGGATCAGGACTGACAACCACGGCAGCGAAGTTTCCTCAGTCCCGCTCAGCGACATCTCGACGCTGCCACCGAGCCGCCGCATGACGGCGCGCTGGATGTCGCCCGGCCAGAAGATGTGCGACAGCCCATCTTCAGTACAGATCGTCCAGAGCATGCTGGTCAGGGCTCCGCATCCAGACGCCACGATGGCGAGCGAAGTGATAGCGGGACGCGGATTTGAAGCCATGGCCATTGAAAAGAAATCGTTATTCAGGAAGTGATTGAAGAAACAAATTCGGCCGCTTATGATCGCTCGATCGATAAGTGTCTGATCGTTGCCTTTCGCTTCGCGAAAGAACGCTACTTTCGCGGAGCGAAAGGCGACAATTATTGATAGAACGAGACTTCAATGAGTCATCCTGGATCTACTCGATCCGTGGAGCGGACATCCCTGGACAAGCCACAGTTCGTACGGCAATTGGAGGCGGCCCGGGCGATCGAAGTCCTCGGATTTTGAACGGTTCCGCAAAATTCCCGCCAGTCGGCCGCTGTCGCCTTAGCTGGCATCGGTGTAATCCGCGGGGCTTAATTTGTCCAGAAAGGCCTTTTCCCGAGGCAATGATGGCAGAAATCGCCACGATCAGAAACGCCTGTTGAGTTTCACATCGCCAGCAAATTGCCGCGTCTTCCCAGTCTCTCTGGTTTCACGGGCGTCACTGAAGGTCATATTGACCCATTTTCGCGGACGTGTGACTCTACGTTGCCTGTCAAAAAGCGACTGGACCGTCTTTCGTCCATTTCGCATGCCCCATTGCTTTGCCTCCCGTGGCTGTTCCAAGCATCTCTAAATTTGTCCTATGGCTCCGTTCCGCGGATTCCTCACTTCGATCTGGCCCTCGCTGCTGTTGAGCTGCGTGCTGGCATTATCGGGGTGCGCGACGACCGAATTTGTACACCTGCGGGAGAAGCCTCACAACCCGCTCACCGAAAGACTGAATACAACCGCCTTTGGACTGGTTCGCCACTCTGAGCAGACGGAGATCTTTTTAAAGCAGACCGGATATCGCGGCGGTGAAGATCTGAAGCTTATGATTCGCCACGCGATGGTTCATCGATCGGGCGAACACTTTCAGGAGGCGACGCATGCTCTGGCCGAATTGAATTATCTGGCCGCGGAAGTTGTGAAGACCCGCGATCCGCAGCTGGCGTCGGAGCTTTATCTTGATTCTGCACAAGCCGCATGGAGCTACTTTGCTACCGAGGACGAGTTTGGAGGCAATGCTGATCCCAATCGACCGGAGCATCGCAGCACGGCCGAAGTCTATAACGCCAGCAGCGAAGGTCTGCTCCGGATCGCTCATGGGTTGGGCAAGGTGAAGCTTGGGCAGTCGTTGCAGATGCCAATAACCCGACGCCGGCTGATGTTTGAGATTCCGTTTCCGTCACGCCTGCTGACCCCCGAACAACTCGGCGAGTTCGAATTCGTAACCGACTATGAACTCAAGAATTTGCGCAATCGACACACGACATCCGGCCTTGGTGTGCCTGTCATCGCAATCCGACGCGCATGCCCGATGCCCGATCCGGTGGAAAAGTATTACACAAAAGGGATGAGCTTTGCGGCAACGCTCGTGCTGCGTTTCGATGAGCAGGATCTGCACGCGGGTCCCGGCGGGGATGTGCATATGCAGATCTTTGATCCTCGCGAATCCGATAGTATGGTCGTTGGCAATACGCTGATGCCGCTTGAAGCCGACGTCAGCACTCCGCTGGCTCGCTACCTGAGCAATCGCGATCTCAGCCTGCTGGATACGTGGGGCTTTTTTCGTCCCGACAGGGCTCAGGAAGTGGCCGGACTTTACATGGTGCAGCCTTACGACCCGGACCGAATTCCAGTGCTGATGGTGCACGGAATATGGTCGAGCCCCATGACCTGGATGGAGATGTTTAACGATCTGCAGGCAGACCCCGAGATCCGTCGCAAGTATCAATTCTGGTTCTATCTGTATCCGACGGGCGAGCCCATTGCGTTCTCCGCGGCTGGCCTTCGGGATGAATTGCTGCAGGTTCGCGACGACTGCGATCCTTATCGACGCAATTCGAAGCTTGATGAAATGGTAGTGGTCGGTCACAGTATGGGCGGCCTGATGAGCCACATGCTGGCGCTCAACAGTGGTGATCGTCTTTGGAATTCTGTCAGCGGCAAAGCTGTGGACGAGCTGCAGGCCAGCTCCGAGGTGAGGTCCGAGATCCGACGAGTCTTTTTCTTCCAGGCGAATCCGTCGATCGACCGAATTGTAACCATCGCAAGTCCGTACGACGGCAGCTCATTCTCCAACCAGTTCACTCGCTGGGTGACGGGTTCTTTTGTCTGGCTGCCCGCCAGAACTTACGAACTGACGCGCGTGGTCTTTGAGCAGAATAACTTGAAGAGCAGCTGGTGGGATCGCGTTCTTGCGCCCCGGACCAGCGTGGATTCTTTGACCAGGAAGTCGGCCGTGCTGACGCTGATTCGTGACTCCCACGTGCCGGATGAGGTGAAGCACCACAACATTGTCGGCGTGCGAAAAGGGAAAAATGTCACGTCGTGGACGGACGGCGTTGTGTCCTACAAAAGTGCTCACCGGGAAGACGTAACATCGGAGAAAATTGTACCGGCCGGACACCGCGAAGTCCTGCGACACACTGAGACCGTTGCGGAAGTGCGTCGCATCCTGCTGGAACATCTGCAGGCAAGCCAGCGTCGACGATTCCCAGTGCTCCCTGTTCGAATGACGGTTGAACAACCCGACGGCCGAGCCTCACTGAAATCGCTGACTCCGTAAGCCAACCTGCTTCTTACGGATTCGCAAGGAGTTGAACAGCTGGGCTTCGTGTTCCGGTGCGAGGGCTTTAGCGGCCTTAAGCTCGACAACGATTTCGCCGAACACTAACTTTCATCAAAGTCTTGCGCAAACAGCGATTTCCACTGATGGTCTCAAGGGACATGGTGTTTTCGTCCTCGGGCAGACCAGGCGATCCTGCCGGTGTAGCCATCTTTTCCAGGAAATCCTCGGACACTTCCATAGGACTTTTGTCACTCAAAGCGAATATCGTCCCGTTGACGACGGACGCGTGGCTCATAACTCCGTTCGGGAGAGTAGTGGACGTTACCGTGCCGGGAAAGAGCGCACTGGCGGAGCCATCCGGCAGAGTGAATTTCACCCAGGTGGATCCGGCGGGTGCCGGAGTGCCATCGGCAAGTCGATTCGCGCTGCTGGGTAAGAATGTCAGGAGCCCCCAGATAAGTCCGACAAGGACCAGAGCCCCAATTCCCACCCCAAACCACAGCCACAGTGATTTGCCACTAGCCGACTTCTCATGCATGCTTGCCGGAGAAGGAATCAACGGCCGACAAATCATCGGCCGAACCGATTCCAATGGCCGCGATGGAGTAGACGGGCACTGCTTCCCTAAAGATCACTGAATTCCACAATCGCCATCGCGTGTGGCCTTCCGCTGGATAACGAATTCATTCCACATCGCGGATCAAGCCACACCGTTGGCGGCTGTTTTGAGTTGAGGGACACGATTATAAACTACTGACTCAATCGGGCGACTTCAGGAAATCACGATACGCCCAATCATTGATATGAGGACGTCAAATGTGAATCGTCGACCAGTTACGGTCGCGATCGCCGCTTCTAACCGACTTGTAATATCTGTTGCTCGGGCGCTGGTTTCGGCACCGCGACGCAACTGTTCCATCGCCGCACCGACTTTCAGATTCGCCATGCTCTGGGAGATCAATGTGTTTTCAGATTGTGGTCGCGCAAAGGTAAGATGTTCGTGAAGCTTACCAATCTGAAGTGGGCTCATCGCCACTATCGTGAGGAAGTCGCGATGTTGCGAACCACGTTCGGCTAATGGCAGGTCATGTTCCGTGGCCATCTGAATTGGAGAAGCATCAAAAGGGAGGTGCATCAAAGCTGCTCATTGCTTTTGCCGTATCCGCGGCGGAGGCCGGTTTGCTCGCGGAGCGAGCGGTGTTGTATGTTGCTCGCGGAGCGAGCGTCGCGCGTAGCCCCCATGCTTCAGCGTGGAGACTTTGACGCGAATAATGGCCAGCAAAAATTCACGGCCACCTGGGTCAACTTGGGTCAACGAGTCCGGTTGGGCAGAGAAAAGCGGCGATCGATTACTGTGTTTGGCAAGTCAGTGGGCTGTTCACTTCTCTTTCGAATGCCTGGCTGCAAAGATTTTGAGTGCAGTCCGCCATCCCGGTGTTGCCCGCAACTCAAATATGAGACATGGTTTTCAGAATGGCCAATCCTTCGAACGTTGATCCGCTGCCGATTTTGAAGCAGCTGGTTTCGATTCCCAGCGTTAATCCAATGGGACGTGATGTCTCCGGCGACGAATTTTTTGAAGGCCGTGTGACAGCATGGCTGGTCTCATGGCTGGAGCAGCACGGTTTACCATGCGAAGTTGTCGAAACAGCACCGGGACGAGCGAATGTGCTGTCCCGGATTGATTCACCGGGAGCCACGCGAACTGTTCTTCTGGATGCTCACCAGGACACCGTCCCAGTGGATGGCATGACCATTCCGCCTTTTGAACCGCTTGAACGAGACGGCCGAATTTATGGCCGAGGGTCGTGCGACGTTAAAGGCGGACTGGCGGCCATGCTGGCTGCGTTCACGCGACTGGCGTCCGATCGGCCGGCCGGAATGCCGAACGTTGTCCTGTCGATGACCTGTGATGAAGAAGCCACCAGTCTGGGCATCAATCATCTGGTCGGCAGCTGGTCCGGTCGCGCTCCGGTCTATCGACTTTGTCCGCAGCGCCCGGATGTCGCTGTCATTGCCGAGCCCACGCTGCTGGACATCGTGGTCGCTCATCGCGGTGCCACTCGTTGGCAGATTCGGACAGCCGGTCGAGCTTGTCACAGTTCAAGACCAAACGAAGGAATCAACGCCATTTATCGGATGGCAAAAGTGGTTCAGTGTCTTGAAGAATACGCCGCGTGGCTGCCAGGCTCTCGTCCCGCGCATCGGCTGTGCGGTCCGGCCACGTTGAGCGTTGGGCTGATCTCCGGCGGCAGTAGTGTGAACGTTGTGCCGGACAGTTGTGTGATTGATATTGATCGTCGAGTCCTGCCAGGTGAAGACAGTTACGGAGTGCGCCAGGAAGTCATCGATTATCTGAAGGAGCGGCTGGATTTTGAGCTGACTCATGATGAGCCTTACTGTCTGAGTTCTGCTCTTGGTGATGAGCTGAACGGGGAGCTCGCGGGTTTGCTCAGTCAGTCCATCCACAGCGTCGTGGGGGCTCGCCAGATTATCGGTGTGCCGTTCGGGACTCATGCCTCGCGAGTCGCCGCGATTGGCATTCCGTCGGTCGTGTTTGGGCCGGGCGATATTGCTCAGGCACACACGAAAGACGAATGGATTGCGATTGATGAACTGCACCGCGCGACGGAAATTTATTATGACTTCTGTTCGCGATAAGGATAAGTAAGCATCGTGCGTTTTTTTAGAGTCGCCTTTCGCTCCGCGAAAGCAGCGTATTCGCAACTTTCGCAGAGCGAAAGGCGACGCTTATTTTCCGCTCGATCTAACCTCTGCCGGAACTGCGTGTCCCGTGTGAGAAACAGAGAAAGACCCCTTGAATGCTCTCGTTACTGAGCGGACTCGCTTTGACAAGCTGCGTCATCCTGACCTGGCTGGTTGTCAGGATGCGCCCGCTCGTCACTGGCTTAACGCTGATTTATTCGTGGACATGGGCATTGGCCGCATCGATCGCTGTGATGATCGCCACGGTGCTCGGTTCCGGGCTGCTCAACGTACCCGCCGGATGGCGATCTTTGAGCCAGCTGTTTGCGGTCACGATGCTGCTGACACCCGCCGTCGCGACGCTTGGCGCCAGAAGGCCGGGTGTGATAGCCTGGCAGGGGTTCGTGGTGACTCCTTTGATTCTTGTCCTCCTCTGGCCGGGCGTTAGTCAGCTCACCAGCAGTCGAGGACAGGAACCGCTGGAGCTCTCCGTTCCTGCGCTCGCCGGGATCATTATTGTGCTGACAATGAGTGCCGGAACCAGTCTGGGGACCGCGATGACCGGCCCGTTTCTGATGTATGTAGCCGGAGTTGTGTTTGCCATCCTTCCTTCCACAGGCTGGGCCTCAGCCGATTCAATACTTCCCCTCCTGACCGCGCCGTTGCTGATGTTTGCGACGTGGCTGGGAAAAGAGGCCATTTCGAAGCGGTACGCAGTGATCGCGGCTGCCGACACAAAAAATGAACTGGTCGACCAGACCTGGCGACTTTTTCAGGACCTTTATGGACTCGTTTGGGCATTACGGGTGCAGGATCGAGTGAACCAGTTTGCACTACGGGAACAGTGGACTGTTCGCCTGACTCTGGATGGTTTTCGATCACAGGAAGGAAACAGTGCCTCCGACGAGGACCTGCAGAAGCCACGTGATGCATTCCGCTGGGTGCTTGGGCGATTTGCATCGGAGCAATGGGTGGCTTCGCGACTTTTCCGGTTAGGTTGAGGCAGCCACAATTGCAACAGTTTTCAGGTGTTCAGAATCCAGGATAACACAGGCTTAGATTGAATTTACCGCCGTTTGTTTGTAGGGTTCATCGAATACGGCCTCTGCTGATCAGGCGCCACAACGATTGAAATGGCGTCAGCCCCGATCTGGTGTTTCGCGCCACAATTGGGCCAGCAAAGGTGTCGTCGCTTTAAGACGACTTTTCAAATTCAATTCGGTGGTCAGGTCCATCTCAATGCTGTTTAAACGTCTTGGAGACATCACAGCGAAGCACGCTTTCCTCATCCTGGCCGCATGGGTCGGGCTACTGGTCGTGTGCATAACAAATGCGCCGAAGTGGAAAGACGTTGTCCGAAACGGCGAATTCGCGTTTTTGCCGAAAGATTCTCCCAGTCGCCTGGCCACGGATGGGTTTCGCGAAGCATTCCCGAACGACCTGCTGGCCAGCACGTTGGTCCTTCTTGTGCGGCGTGAAAGTGACGAAGGCCTGCTGCCGACGGATTACGATTTTGTTAGTGAGCACGTGATTCCCGAGATTCACCGGATTGCAAAGCTGCCCATGCCCGCCGATCAACTGGCTGTGGATGCCGGGCTGGCTCCCGCCCTGACAGAAGAGGCTGCAACAGCCGAATCTGGCGACGCTCCGTCGAAGAACGATCCCGAAGCGAAGATCGTCCAGAACATCACATGGTTTGCAGACAAGAAGATTGGCGAGCTGTTCATCAGCGACGATAAGCAGGCAACAACAATTGTGATGGGGCTTCGCACGGAATTTCTGGACCAGGCGAATATTAAACTGGTGGATCAGGTCGAACAATTTGTCAATCAGTTGTCTCGAACGCACGTGCAGCAGGGACCATCGCTGCCTGGCGGTCTGGAGATTTCCATCAGTGGCAGCGCGACGTTTGGTCGTGACATGATTCGTGAGGCCTCCAACAGCGCGAAGTCGACGGAAAAATGGACCGTCATTCTGGTGGTGGGTCTGCTGATCGCGATCTACCGAGCTCCAGCGCTGGCAATGATTCCGCTGATCACCGTCGCGGTTTCGACTGCAGTCTCTTTGACATTGCTGGCTATTGCAGCTCAGGCGGGCATCATCAGCCTGTTTAATGGCATCGAAACTTATGTGACGGTGCTGATCTATGGCGCGGGTGTTGACTACTGCCTGTTCCTGATTGCTCGTTATCGCGAAGAACTCGACAGCGGTCAAACCATTGAAGACGCAATCTCCGGAACCCTGCATCGCGTCGGCGCGGCTTTGACCGCCAGCGCGGGGACCGTTATGTGCGGGATTGGGATGCTGATCTTTGCCGAGTTCGGAAAATTCCGGCAGGCAGGTCTGGCGATCACGTTTGGTCTGGGTGTGTGCCTGCTGGCAGCACTGACTCTGACTCCTGCCATTCTGCGTCTGATTGGCCGCTGGGCCTTCTGGCCGAATGTGCCTTCGCAGGGATCGCGCCGGGACTCCAGCTTTCCAAGCAGTTCAGATCTGGTCTCACGTCTACAGAAGAAAAATCTGCTGACAGCGGGCTGGCACTGGATCGGCGAATTTCTGGAACGACGCGCCTGGACTGCCTGGCTGGGCAGTCTTGTGATGATGCTGCCGTTCACGATCATCGGGATCATCTTCTTTGGCAACCTCAGCTACGGCCTGCTTTCAGAACTGCCGGAAACCGCAGCCAGTGTGTATGGTGCTGAGGCCGTTCAGCGACATTTTCCTGCAGGGGAAGTGGCTCCTCTGACTGTTCTTGTCGATGCGGGCTCACGAGATTTCCGGTTCCGCATTGAAAGAACAGACGCCACGACATCGCCGTCGGGCTGGCAGATTGTTAGCCTTGACGAGAGCGATGAAACCTATCCACTGGATGGATTCGAGCCCGTTGCCGGTCAGGAACTTGAGTTTGCGGCCGCTAAAAAGAGGGCTGGCTACGTGGGCGTAACATCCGCTGACGGAAAGTCAATCACCGGCAAATGGTTGCAGGACGATCGCAAGTACGATCTGGCCCTGACGAACAATGGCGATGTCTGGACGGGCAGTTTGAAGGCACCCGTGGTGGACTTCAGCCCGATTCAGGGCGAGTCGTTTGCGATGATTCAGGACTTCACAAGTCGACTGATCGAAAACCGGGAAAAACTGGGTCTGCAGTCGGTACGTTCTTTGTACGCTCCGAAAGGTCAGCGGGAATCTGCAAAGGTGACGCTGGCTGTTCGTCAGGCCCAGAAGAAGCATGCCCGCAATTACTTTGTCAGCTCTGTGAATCCCGCTGTAACCCGCGTGGATCTGATTTTTCAGCAGGATCCCTTTTCTCGCGACAGCATCAGTGACTTCCGCAATCTGCGAGATCACATTCGAGAACATCTGCCGGAAGGTCTGAAAGACGCCTCCCTGTCGTTTGTGGGTAACACAGCCGATATCAGCGATCTGAAGGATGTGACGGATTCCGATCAGCTTCGCATTAACACACTCGTGATGTTCGGTGTCTACCTGATTCTGGTTATTCTGCTGCGACGTCCGGTGATCTGCGGATATCTGATGTTCACTGTCTTCTATAGTTACCTCGCAACACTTGGGATCACGCACCTTGTATTTTGGGCGATGGATCCTCAGGGCTTTGCAGGGCTGGACTGGAAGGTGCCAATGTTCCTGTTCACAATTCTGATCGCGGTCGGAGAAGACTACAACATCTTCCTGATGGCCCGCATCGAGGAAGAAGAGCGGGTGCATGGTCCGGTCAAAGGGATTACCGTCGCTCTGGAACGTACCGGCAGCATCATCTCCAGCTGTGGAATCATCATGGCTGGCACGTTTTCGTCGCTGATGGCTGGCAACCTTGTCGGAATGGATCAGCTGGGCTTTGCGTTGGCTCTCGGCGTTCTGCTCGACACCTTTGTCATTCGCCCGATTATGGTTCCGTCACTTTTGATGTTGCTCGCAACCGGTCAGCTGGGAATTTTCAGTCGGTGGGCCGGATACGAAAAAAAAAGTGAAGACGTTAAATCACTCGCTGCCTGACTTTGAAGGTCAGGTAGTTTCTTCGCACGGCGGCAGGAATTATGAGTGATTCTGACCTGAACTGTGCTCGCAGTAATTGCAGCAGAATTCTCACACCTCTGACGCTCACCTGCGTTTTTCTTGCGTGGCTGGTCACTCTGGCAATGTGTGGGCAAGTTGAAGTCCCCCGGCTACAGAAAGCCATGGAAAGTCCGGCCGGTCTGCTGGGATGGTTCGCCCACTGGAATCTCGACACCACGCTTACGTTTCTCGTGATGTGTGGCCTGCCCGTCGTTGCCATTGTTGCTGTGTTGCATCAATCTATGGTCGGCATCAGGAATCGATTTCAAGCCGCGATTGCGGCCCAGAGCACGGCGACAAAATCTGCCAGGGTTTCCGTTGGCCGTCAGCTCAGTGTTGCTGCGGGCCTGTTCCTTTTATCCCTTTCCTGCAGCGCTGGAATAGGAATGCGCAAGGTCGAACTGGCACGCACACCGGCAGCCCCACAACTGCCGCTCGTGGTGCGATTTGTCGATCTGCCGCCTGCCTATCATGATGAGTTCAGCTATCTGCTTCAGGCCCGCACGTTTCTTGCAGGGCGAATTGCCTGGCCAGCAATGAAGGTACGCCCGGATCTGTTCCATCAGATTCACGTCCTGAACGAACCCACAACGGCCAGTCGTTATTTTCCCTGGACGGGAATTTGGATGGCCCCGTTTGTGAAGAACGACGTACCGCACCTTGGCCACTGGCTGGCCGGCGCGATCGCGTGTGTGTGTTTCCATCGCAGTCTGCTTCGCCTGCTGCAGTTTCGTTGGGCGATGATCGGCGGGCTGCTGATTGCCATCAGCCCGGGGTTGGCTGTTTTCAGCAACCTGTTGCTGGCCCATCATCCAGCCATGCTGGCTCTGTCGGTCTTTCTGTGGTCTTTTCTGAGACTGATGGACACAACTCACGTGCGCGACGCAGTGATCAGCGGTGTGGCGCTGACCCTGGCAATGCTGGCCCGGCCCATGACGGCGGCCGGATTTGCCTTGCCGTTCGGAATCTGGCTGCTTTGGAATCTGGTCAGCTCGCAGCGTCGACAGGAGTCAGACACTTTCCGCCCGGTATTCCGCCTGCGCCTGATTCCTGCCCTCGGTCTGCCTTTGGTCGTCGGATTTCTTGTTCTGGCGTTCATGAATCAGCAGATCACCGGTGAATGGACTCGTTCGGCTTACCAATATTACACAGACACGTGGACCCCGCGGCATCGTTTTGGTTTCAACAATGCGGAGCCTGGCAGTCAGCTGGCCGGCCCAAAAGTTCTGCAGGCCTATGACCGATGGGCGACGAATCTGACCCCCTGGAAAGCCGCTGAAAATGTCGCCAATCGGCTCATCACCAGTTCTCAATGGACACTGGGGATCGGCGCATTGGTCTTTGGGCTCATCTCCGCCGCACCCGACATTCTGCGTCGACGCGGGACCGACGTGCGAGTTCCGTTGTTACTGTGTTCTGTAGTGTGTCTGCACGTGGTGCATATCCCATATTGGTACGATGGCATTCTGCATTGGCATTACGTTTTCGAAACCGCTCCACTGTTGTTGATGCTGGTGACGTTTGGATTAAAAAATGCCGCCGACTGTTTCAGGCCGCTGGGGATTCCACGCCTGACATCGCTCTGGCTGTTCTTCCTGGTAATGGCATCGCTGCTGCCAAACTGGCTGGATGCGGAATCGTTCTGGGGCCCGTCGCGAGTCAGTCTGGCGGTTGGCGAGCAGACGTTTTCTCGAGCCCGCTTTGAACAGTTTCGGCGACTCACCCATTCGCTGCTTGTGACACGTCCGTGTCTGGTGATGGTTGATGAATCCGCTGCTGATCCGCAGCTGAGCTACATCATAAATCCGCCGGATCTGAATTCCGATGTTCTGGTCTGCCGATTGCCGGCGACCGATTCCGAGATCAGTGAGCTTCGCAAAGCGTTTCCTGATCGCACGCTGTTCACGTTTGATCCCAGTTCATTTCAGCTTACGCTGGCCAATCCCGGGGCTGCGATGCCCCGGTGAACGGCAACGCTGTGAAGTATTTTATTGAGTGAATTTGCTGTTGTTCCGGGCCGAAGGCTCATCCGTTTGCCTAGCCCGGGCCATCGGCCCGGGAATTTGAATCCCTTGATTTTGTGAGGCCCAAAGGGTCGGCCATTTGAATACCCATTTCCCGTGTACAAACGGTCGGCCCGTTGGGCCTTTTCGATGATGTTGGTGGCTGGTCCCGGGCCGATGGCCCGGGCTAGGCAATCGAATGGCCCTTTGGGCCGAAAATGGCATGAAATCCTTGACAAAAAAGCTTCACAGCGTTGGGTGAATGGGATGCTCGGGAATCTCCTGAATTGGCCGCGAGCCTCTTATTTCCCGGCATCAAAATCCAGAGTTTGCTGACGATCCTCGCGGCTCATTTCCTTGTACAGAAAACTCGGCTGGATATCGGAATTCTTCTGATACTTGCCGGAGCTGTATTCCGTGATCGCGCCTTCCACCGTGTGGTAGAAAACCTGGCAGACCTGGACACCCGGATAAACGCGAATCGGCTGGATCGCAATCATCTCCAGAGTCCAGAAGCCGCAAAAGCCAACGTCGCCGAAGCCGGCGGTCACATGCACAAACATGCCAAGCCTCCCAATAGACGACCGGCCTTCCAGCATGGGCACGAGGTTGTACGTTTCGGTGTATTCAATTGTCCGGCCCAGATACATCTGCCCGGGCTGCAGAACGAGGCCCTCTGGGGGAATCAGGATGCGGCGATAGCGGTTCGGCCGCCGCATATCGAGCACAATTTCCTCATACACCAGCAATTCATCATGCAGTCGGAGGTTGTAGCTGTTGGGATTCAGCTGTTCCTCATTGAACGGATCGATTCGAATGTCGCCGCCCAGGCGAGCCTTGATTTCGCTGCCGCTCAGAATCATGGAACACCTGCCGACCCAAGAACCCGGGAACGGCCCTGGAGTAATTGTGTGGGGAAGAAAGGAAAAGCACTCGACCGGACATGTCTGCGCTGGACGCCTGGCCGATCACCGCATCTGACGCTCATTTTTTTCAAAGCTCCGTACATCCCGCCGCAACGCGGGTCGCCGCAAAACCTGATGCCCTACATCGCGGAGGGTAAGACAGTCGGCACCGGGAATCAACCGGTCCGGTTGACGGATCCAAACCCAGGCAAACAAATATCCGGCCACTCCGGATCTGCCGCCGATTTCAAACGGGCTTTACAACCTGACCATCCCAGGACGGCTTTGAAGCCGCCAACCGCACATGGCCTCTGTCACAAACTGAGGAACTCCGTTAAACTTCCCGTTTACTCCGTCAGCCCCACCGACAACGGACTGTCGCAATGCGAATCCCTTTCAAGCCACTTCCGCCTGCTTCTCGCCTTCGCCACATGCTGATGCTGTGCGGCGGTGCGAGTTGTCTCCTGGCGGTCTCCACGGTATTTGCACAGGCGCCAGAAGCCGCGCCCGGCAAAGGAGCGGCTTCGTTTCTGAACGTTCGCGACATGCTGGCCGCGGGAGGCATGATCGGCTATGTGATCATGTTTCTCAGCTTCATCATGGTGGCGCTCATCATCGACTACGTCCTGCACATTCGTCGCAGTACATTTATGCCGCCCGGGCTGGCGGAAGAGATTCATCGCTGCCTCGCTGAAAAGAAAATTGCCGAAGGACTGCAGCTTTGCGAACAACATCAGGGCTTCCTTGGTCGCCTGCTTCACGCGGGACTTGAAGAAGTCGGCACGGGCTCCTACCTCGCCGTTGAGAAAGCCATCGAAGACGCGGCCGTTGAGCAGTCGTCGCGCTACTTTCGACGGATCGAACATCTGTCGGTGATCAGCACGCTGGCTCCCATGCTGGGACTGATGGGCACGGTCTGGGGGATGATTCTGGCCTTCATGGAATTTGAGCTGAAAGCAAATCCGCAAATCTCCGAACTGGCCCCGGGCGTTTACAAAGCGCTCATCACAACGCTGCAGGGACTGGGCGTTGCGATCCCGGCCACGGGGGCTCTGGCGTTCTTCCGCAGCCGCGTCGAAGAACTGTCTACCGAATCCACGTTGCTGGCCGCGCACGTATTTTCAGACTACCGCCGAGGACTCCAGCTCAGAAAAAAAAGCCGGCCTGGGTCCGAAGGTTCGGAGCTCGTGTAGCACTCTGTTGATTTGACGGATCTCACAACCCGACATGTCAGTGAGGGATTAATTTGTGGCAGATCTGCTGCGTGCCCAGACATCCTTCGCTGACGCGGCGGGTTACGGATTAGTCGTAACTACCCGTTGCGGTCGGCGTCGCGGTCCATCTGGCAGATCCTGGCCGTGGTGGAGATTCGAATCAGCAGAATTCCGCCGCGCAGAATTCCCAACGCGGCAAACAGAACCATCGAAGCTTCGACGATTTTTGTGTCTTCCGTGTTCAGTGCCAGATTGATTCCGATCCGCAGCACCACAAGGGCGACCGCGACAAGAATCCAGCCAAAAATTTCACGCAGCCAGAACATGATCTTAATCCCACTTTGAATCTGGATTCCACCTTGTAGCTGTCACGCCGCCGGCGGTCGTTGTTTGAGTGTCATTGTTTTTCTGCGAAGACGTCGCCGCAAGTCGCCGCCTTCGCAGCTTTAGGCGTCGCAGGACGACCATCCTGAGATCCCGATAATGCAATTTCACGAAAATCGACCGCTGGTACATGCGCGCTTGCGACGGTGTCATCTGACGCCATGAGATTTCTGAAACGACAATCCACGCCGCAATGATCGCAACGAAAATAGCGGCACCCACGACCATTGGCGGATCCGCATCCACAGCGCTGCGAAGACTTCTGGTGAGTTCCCGGTTGTCCGGCAGCATGGCAATGAGAATGGCGGAAATTGCCACACAGCCATGTAAAATGAACAGGGCTCGCAGACCAGAGGCGAAGATTCGCAGCGCCACTGCACTGGAATCAGCTTCAGTCAAATTGTCGCCCGTAGCCGCGGGAGCGTTCAGCAACGTCTTCGCCTGCCTGAAAAGAGAACTGCTGGCTGTTTGTTGCAACAGCTGGCGGTTGCGGGCGACGAACATCAGCACAGCGACCACTACAAAAACGAACAAGATTCCGGTGACTCCCTGCAACCCGGCAAATTCACGTCCTTCACGGAGCAGAAGATCACCCTGAACAAGGATCAGAACCAGCACGCCGCCCCAGCGTTTGAGCGTCATAAAAACGAGCGCAATAATCAGCAGGCGAACGGACCACGGCCCTTCAGGTGCCAGCACCAGAAGCAGCGCTCCAACGACGGTGAAAACTGACAGCTGCAACAACAGCGTCAGAGGAATGTTGTCACCTGGGCGATCGACGACATTCAGATCATCCGGCCTTTGAGCGTTCGCCGGTTCAGCAACCGCAGCTGCCGATCGAAGGTTTTCCGGTTCAATCATCGCCGGCCTCCGCGAGTGCCGACTCGTCCTGTCCGAGCAATTTTCATTTCCGACAGCACCAGCTGAATCGCGTTTTGTTCTCCGGAGAACGACACGCCCGCGCCAAGTCGGCGAAGATCCTTTTGAAGTCGTGTCGCCAGGTCGCGTGTGCGAGTCTGTTCGGCGGCGAACAGAAGTGCGTCAGGATCAGACGAAGCAATTTCTGCGGACGTCGCCGTCGGCCGTTTGAAAGTCGGCGTGGGGCAAACAAACGCGATTCGATGATGCCGCGCCAAAATCATTTTCACCGCCGGCAGCAGATGGGCAATACTGTGAGCACATTCCAGAAGATCGGCCAACACAACAAAGACTTCGTTGTCTCGCGCTTTCAGCACAGACGACGTCATCGCGTGGCTCAGCATTTCCATCCGCGCGATGCCATCATAAAAACCACGGCCGCGAACAGCGACGACCGGATTCATCCACGACAGACCTGTCTGACTTAGAAAGTGCTGTGCAAACGTAGCCATCAACGCGTCATCGTGCATCAACTGAACGTATTTGATCGGCGACATCTGATACAGCTCCGCCAGAACTCCGGCCAGCAGGCATCGATCGCGATGAGCACGGGCCTTCCATGGCAGAAGCGGAAAGAGTGTAAACGGAACCTGGTTGACTTTCAGTTCCAGCAGTTCCGGAAACTGTTCCGACGCGACACTCAGAGCAAATGTCAGCAAAGTCGGTGACAGCCGATCGGGCATGGGCGCCGGGTTGATGGAAAAGTCGGCCATCGCTTCCAGCAGCCGGTGAAAGCCTCGCTCACCCGCCTGCGGCGCGATCTTTCGTTCTCCGCGTTCATCAAAGAACACCGCGCCGACCGGGTCGCCGGCTGAGATGGCCGTCCGAGCCACACTGGCTCCGACATAGGTCAGCTGATCCAGCAATCGCAGCCCAAAACCGCCGACTCGAGTTCCAATTGAACCGTCCAGAAACAACTGCAGGCGGACGGGCACTTCAGATTCATACTGCCGCGTCATCAGCTTGTCGCGTCGTGCGGAAACTTTCCACGCAATGGATTTCGGAGGATCTCCGTCGACGTACTCACGCAGCTCAAGAAGTTCAGATCCCATTCCTGATCGCTGAAGTCGATGAATACCGTGCTGGGGCAGGGAGTTGATACGTTTAACCAGCGGCTGAGTATCGCCCACTTCCGCATACGCCGGGAGAACGCGAAAATTCTGCAGCAGCGGAATAAATCGTTCACAGCGAAAAAAGCCCTGAGGGTCCTGAAGGACAATCCGAAATCCTGGCAGGCTAATTCGACCAGCGCCGCGAACACGCGCCGTGTAACGAAAAGTGAACACGCGAAATCGAGATTTGACTGTCACGTCGTGAAAGGAATCCACGACGTCCATATTCTCTGGAACGACATCACGGATCAGCAGGATCGGTCCAATACTTCCGCGTGTTGAGGTGACTCGGACGGAGACACGAACCAGCCGCCCGGCCCATAACAGCCCGTTGGATTCAGCTCGTTCATTGACAGTGCGTTCGAACTGCAGGTGAGGCAGTTCCACCCAGACTCGCCAGGTAAACAACACCCATTCGGCCAGAAGCCAGACGAGCACAGTGAGCGACAGCAGCGCGAGCCCCATCTGACCGCGGAGGACACCGAGGTACAGACCGGCAATGGCCGGAAGTGCAAGCCACCGCGCGAGACCGGTCATCGCCGCCGGTCCTGCAGAACGGGGACCGTTCGAATCAACTGATCGACAACCGATTCCACCGTCCGACCATCCATCTCCGCTTCTGGCCGCATGATCAGGCGATGACAAAGTACTGGCTGACACACCGCCTGAATGTCTTCATGAGTCAGATAGATTCGGCCGCTGAGCAGCGCGTGAGCCCGTCCGGCTTTCATCAGATTGATGGCGGCTCGCGGGCTGCCGCCAAGCACGAGGTCAGGATGCTGGCGACTCTGGCGAACAAGGTCGACAATATATTCCTGAAGTTCCCGCGTCCCATAGACGGAATCCAGTTGCCGCTGAATGGCAACGATTTCTTCGGCGTTGGTCACAGCACCCGGCTTCGCAATGGATCGGCTGTGAAGCTCAAGCATGTCCACTTCCTGATTTCGATCCGGATAGCCGACATGAATTCGAAACAGGAACCGGTCCAGCTGGGCTTCCGGCAGTCGATAGACGCCTTCCTGCTCAATCGGGTTCTGCGTCGCGAGAACCATAAACGGTTCGGGCAATGGCAGAGTCCGGCCTTCAATGGTCACCTGCCGCTCCTGCATGGCCTCAAGCAACGACGACTGAGTTCTGGCGGGAGCGCGATTCAGTTCATCAGCTAGAAGCAACTGGCAGAAAACCGGACCTTTGCGGAGTACGAAGTCGCTGGTCTGGCGATCAAGTACCTGAGTCCCGGTGACGTCCGATGGCAGCAGATCCGGGGTAAATTGGACACGTTCGTAATGAATGCCGAGTACCGTGGAAAACGTTCGACACAGGGTTGTCTTGGCGGTCCCCGGAACGCCTTCCAGCAGCACATGTCCGCCGGCAATCAACGCCATCAGAAGCTGATCGGTCACGTGATTCATGCCGACAACGACCTGCTCGACAGCCTGCAAAGTTCGCTGTCGCAGTTCGTTCACACGGTGGGCAAGCTGATCAGAATAAGGAGTGCTCACAGAGACTTCTTTTTCAAGGTGATGTCAAAAACTGTCTGTCAGCGAGACTTCGCGTGACATCCTTCAACGCTCGACTTGCAAGCACCCATGCACAAACTATTGGGCATCATTCGTTTAACGGCGAGCCGCAGGCGTAGGCAAATTGCCAGAAAACCGACGCCTGCGGCTTGCCGTAAAACGAGGAAAACTCTGCGCCATTGCTTACCATTGTCGTTATTCGGTCCGAGGCTTTCTTTTTTTCAAGCTAACCGCCAATGTGTGAGCTAACGCAAACGCAGCCCACTCGCTGGCGCCTCGAGCTTGTATGGATCGTTCCTTTACAGCTGAAAAGCAGCAGCCTTGTGGGACACTTTAGCAAGTGTGGCGTGCGGTTGTGAGTCTCACGCGGTCCCGTTTGACGGGGAGTTTCGCCAGATCCACGCGCCGGGCGGAACGGTTTTCGCGGATTCCCGAAACGGGCCATCACTGCTTCTGCAGAACAAACACCGCGTCCCCAAGTCGATCGTCCAGCGGCAGCGGTTCACTCAGGTCGTAACAGAAGTCGAAAACGTCCAGAAGTTTCAGCGACGGTACCGATTTCAAAAGCGTCTGAAACTGCGCGGCCCGGTAGATTCGCAATTGATGGTCAGTGGACAGACGAATCACCTTCGTTCGCGTGGTCACCTTCAGACTAAAGCGGACCGTTTCGACTCGCTTCCGACGGTTAAAATCCAGCACTCGAATCGTTGTGGTCACTCGGGTGCCGCGGTGCGTAATCGTCCAGCGTTCACAATCTTCTTCGTCGGCATCCGGCGGCAGCAGATGAAAACCGAGCAAATAGATTCCGCCGGGGCGAAGACTTTCTGAGACGCAACGCAGATGGCGTCGAGCCGATTCTTCTGTGATCAGATGTCGAAACGTGTTCACCAGGCAATGAGCGACGTCGATCTTTTGTGGCAGCTGGAACGAAGTCATGTCTCCGCAGAAGACGTCAGCGACCAGTCGGCTGCGTTTCAGTCGGCGGCGAGTCCATACCACGCAGGACGGATTCAGATCGAAGGCAGTGACCGACAATCCGCGTCTGACGAGTTCCACCGCCTGCCGCCCACCGCCACAACCGATCTCAAGAACGGAGGCCACGCTTCTGGGCAGATACTTTTCGATGGCGGCCTGGATGAAGTCGGCTTCGAAAGGTGTTTCGTCGCTGAACGCCAGATCCCAGTAGCCAGGTGCGTCGTAGCAATCGACCATGCAGGATTTCATTCTGACCATCATTCAGTCAAACAGGACCGAACTACTTCTTGTCGTCATCGAAGCTGTCGCTGTACTCGTCATCAAAGTCATCGCCCAGAGCGTCGTCTTCGAAGAGCTGCTCGCCGTCATCTTCTGAGTCCTCAGAATCGACATCATCTTCGTATTCGTCCTGATCATCGTCTGCCGCGCCGTCTTCGTCCACCGGCTGCGACCTGCGCGATCCAGCGGCGGGCTCATCTGAGGGAATAAATCCCGCAGCGGCCGGTTCCGGCATGAGTCCGGGGAAGAACATAATCGCAAACGGCAGAAACGCAACGGACGCACTTGCCAGAGCCGCCAGGACCCACACAATCCAGAGCATGACAGACACATTGGCCGTGTCAGAAAGCATGCCCTGCAGCAGGCCCATTACAAGGAAGACAAGCAGGATGGCTCCCGGAATGGCGGCAATACTGGACACCAGAATAAGTTGTTTCTTGCTCATGGACCAGGTCTCAGATTCTGCAGAATTCGAGGCTTAAGCCTAGCGCGCAGCGGCGATCGGCAGTGGGTTTGGGGGATTTATCGACATCGTAAGATCCGGGAATCAGCTGCCGCAATGCCTCTCCCCTGAGATTGGCCTTTTTACCGGCGGGTGACCATTCCGCAGATTAACACAGTTCTGACGATCGGACGCTCTGGCCGACCTGCACAGTCCCCCTCCGTACGAATGAGCCGCTTCAAATGGGCTGGTCCCGTGGATCGTAATTCAGCCTTTTTTGCACGCGGTCAGCCACCACTACGGAATTTCATGTAGAGCCGCTGAACCTCCCGCATACAGCACTGGCCGTCGGCGGCGAGAGTCTGACATCGCGCTTCGGGGGACTGCGATCTGGCGAGTAACGCGCGGATTCGAACCGGTTGACCCTCGCCAACATCGGCTTCGACATCGTCGAGTGTAAAACCGAAACAGGCGCAAAGCGGAGCGTTCAGATCGTGCGGGTACACCGGCGCCAGCAATTCCGTGACGCGCACAAACTGTTCAAACATGTTGAAATAGGCCACGTCGCAGTCCGGATTGTTGCAATACCAGGCGGTGTCGAGCAGCTGAGATCGCATTCCGGCAGGCACATACGTTTCGATTGGCCCATTCCCGACGGACTTTCCAGGCCCGGTACAACGCGGACACAGCAGGCGTGCATCGCTGTCGGGTTCTCGAACAAAAGCCTTGTTCACGGAAGTTCACTCCGGCAAAGTTTCCAGCCGTTTTGAAGGGAAGTCCAGTTCTTAGAACTGATGACCTTCTTTCGGCCCGTCCTGAGTGAACGTCAACACTTCCGGACCGCTTTCGGTCATCAGAATCGTGTGCTCAAACTGAGCTGACAAAGCAGCGTCCATTGTCCGAACCGTCCACTTGTCCTTCTTATCCACACGCGTTTTCCACGATCCGATATTCAACATGGGCTCGATCGTGAAACAGGTTCCTGGCCGCAGCAAGTCTCGATTAGAATTGAGCGACGGGAAGTGGGGAACGCCCGGCTCCTGATGAAAATCCTGGCCAATTCCATGGCCCTGATATTCACGAACGACTGAGTACCCGGCTTTGGTGGCAAACGTTTGAATGGCTCTTCCGATTTCCGTCACCGCACATCCCGGACGACACGCGTTGATGCCCACAAACAGGGCGTCGTGAGTCGTCTGAACCAGTCGTTTGGCACTCGCGTTGACTTTGCCGATCATGTACGTCTCGGACTGATCTCCGTACCATCCATTCACGATGGTTGTAATGTCCACATTCACAATGTCCCCGTCTTTCAGAGGACGTGTGTTGGGAATCCCATGACAGACCACTTCGTTGACACTGGTGCAGATGGTTTTCGGATAGCCAAGATATCCCACACAGGCCGGCACATGACCGTGATCAAGCGTGTAGGTGTTGGCCAGCTTGTCCAGTTCGTCTGTGGACACACCCACTTTGACATGAGGTCGCAGGAAGTCCATCAACTGAGCATTGAATCGACCGGCAGCGCGCAGGCCTTCACGTTCTTCTTCTTTCAGATACAGCGGGATTGATTTCTTGAAAGCAAGCAAGTGCCAGGGTCCAAAAACACGAAGGAACATGGGTCAGGCATAGAAAACGACCGGACGGCTGAGCGGCTGAATCACCGACCGGGGCGGCGATTATTGTGGCCAAATTGGCAGTGTCAATCGGATGGCACCATTACTTAGGGATTCCGCCGAAAACTGGAACGCGAGCAGGCTCTGAGCCGATGCCAATCGAATGATCGATTAGATCAGCTCAGAGCCTGCTGAGTTTCAGATCGCGTGTCTTTGAGTCCAGTCCGGCTGGAAATTAAAACACGTCGAGCAGATAGTGGTGACCGCTGTGGTACGGCTTCTCTGACGGATAGAAGTTGTACCAGTTTTTGTTGTAAACCGGGATCCGCATTGACGGCTCGTAGCGATAGTACATGTGATCGTATTGCTGCGGCTGCTGGAACGAATGTGGATAGTAGACGTACGGATAATGATAAAATCGCTGCCAGTCAGAAGGTTGACCCGGAGGCGCCGCCTCGACGGTTCGGACGGTGGTCAGAATGGCCACTGTCATTACGGCCAGAATGATCATTCGCTTCAGCATGAATTGTCTCCCTCGAAACACAATGAAACTCAGCATTCCAATTGGGTGGAACGCCGACCGTGCGAGGCAAATTCCTCTCTGGCCGGCACGGGCTCAGTGCAACATCCGTCACAAGAGAGCCAACAACCTTGATTCTGGACGATGCCTCGGCAGGCGGATCGATCATACTCGACGACCGCAGTCGTCTTAATCGCCCCCGGAAACAGATCAGAGATCCGCGGTGCCGAGACTCGTCAGATGTATTGAACGTCCAGCGAACTGCATGCCACATGGCATTTCAGGCCGATCGGCAGATTCTTTTCCCACTGGATCACGGAACTATTCTTCGGCGTTCCATCCGTTGCAGAATCAGTGCTTTCAGCAGAATCGGAAAAATCGGACCGACCAGTCCCCTGTTCAGGCCATCTGGGCACTAAGAGTCTTATCGCGACTGCGAAACCAGAGCGGCTTGTTGATAGTTTCTGAAGGAGACTTCTTTCAGCGACTTTGAGCTCAGCCGGTCTTCCCACCGGGCGATTCGCCTGTGATCCTCGTCGGTGACTTTCTGTGTCAACTGATGTTCGGCTCGCAGGCGAAACTGTTCGCCAGGGCGCATATCCAGTTCAACGCTCACAGGAATCCGATCGTTCAAATCACGCAAAGCCGCGTTGACCGCCATCCGCGGCTCGGGGAACAGACTGCTCGGATGCAGAATGGAATTCAGCTGGGCTGTCCAGTCGGCGTAGGTCAGATATCGCTGCACCTGTTCCGCGTCATTCCATTTTCGCGTTTCGACTCGATACGTAAACGAGGGCGAAGACAGCACCAAAGTGCCCTTCATGGGATCAAACGTCTGGCTGAACTTTGGATTGAGCTGAAACTTCAGAGAACCGGCCAGCTGTTTTGAACCCGGCTTTTCGCTCGCCATAAGTTCGTCAATGTACTTGTCGGTTCGCGGTCCACGGCTGACCATCATGTGGCGAATTTCATCGAATGTGATCCGCGTTGTCAGTTCACGCGATTCGTTGATGATCGTGAAACGCTTTTCAACAGGTTCAAAGATCACCACTTCATCGGCCGCGTCCACATAATCGTAGACTCGCCCGTTGTGCATCAGACTTAAACTGCTGCTGACAATTTGGGAGGCCGTACGACTGTCGGCTTTTGCGATGTCATAAACATGCGTGGAAATCCGCAGCCCCTGAGCCATGCAACTTGAGCCTGCGTTGCACCATGCACTGACGAAAATTAAAGCCACAAGCATTCCTGAACGCATCATGATGAGCCTCCTGCTCGGTAATCCAAATTGACTCCATTCGTCGGCGTCACGGCAGGCATCGCGACAGCCTGCACTAACCCCAATGAACGGGATTCATCCAGAGTACCTGTAGCAGGATCTAAGCCTCGCATTCAACGGCACTCCGGCAATCCTGATCCCTGATCCGAAACACAGCCGAGCCCGTGCCGACACTTCGGCGGATCCTGCCGAATGCATCGACCGAAACGACAATGTCAAACTGCAACTACGGAGGACCTGGGAGCACCTTCACTCATCGCATCAGGATGACAGGGAATGCTCAGCGTGAAGCGTGTAGACATCGCGTGAATGCATTTTGTCTCGTTCGATCAATAGTTGTCGCCTTTCGCTCCGCGAAAGTAGCGTGCTTTCGCGGAGCGAAAGGCAACGATCAGACACCTATTGATTGAGCGATCCTTAGTGCTTGATTTCCACCGGATAGAACTCGCGGCTTCGTTTCCTGTACGCGAGTTTTGCGAAGTCGTGCGTCTGGATCGCCTGAGCATCGACGTTGATGATCATGCCAGCGAACTTGCCAAAGCTGGCTCGAAAATGGGCGGCGGATTTCACGGCGATGTATTTCATTTTTTCGCACTCGATCCCCAGAGTCCGAGCGAATGCAGGCCCGAGCGGTTGTTCGTGGGCGGTGACCACCACAACGGAAACTCCGTCCTGTTTGAGCCACGCGGAACGACCCATGTTTCCGGTCAGCCCGGCATACATCGGCCCATCGTAGGTGAAATCCCCGCTGGAAAGTGCCATCACCTTTGCATTCATCGGCACGGGCGAGCCCTGTGCCGGGTCAGACTTTCCGCCCGCCAGAACAGCAATCGTCTGACCAACGCCAGCGGCCCACGCCTGTTCGACGACTTCAGGATCCACAAGGTAAAGGAGGACCGCGTCCTCCAGCTGACGTTCCAGAAAAGTTCGCAGGATCTCTGTCGAATCCCCGGGCGAACCGCCGCCGGTGTTGTCCGCATGGTCGGCAAAAACGAGGGGATATTTTCCGCCCGCGACGCCTCGTTCAATCGCTTCCGAGATGGTAACCGGCCTGCATATCCATTGGGCGCGATTCGCCCAGATCCAGTCGCCCAACTCATCGGCCGTTGCGCGTGCCAGAGCCTGATCATTGTCCGCCACCACAATGACACTGGCCCCCATGTTGGGCACATCCGCCCACGGGAAACCCGTGGCCACGGTGATCGAAAGAATTCCTTCGCGAGCCTCCATCTGATGAACTTGCTGGATCAGCTGCCGCATCGGTTCTTCGGCGGTCACCTGACAAATCACGTTCCAGAACAATGGGAGTTGGTGCAGCGCCATCACCGGCTTGACATCACCGTCAAGCATGGCCACGATCAAATCGGCAGCCTCAAGGCCTCGTTCGGCCATGTCCACATGAGGATAGGTATCGAACCCAAGGATCGCATCGGCGTGATCAACGCGAGACTGGGAATGATTAGCGTGCAGATCCTGAGTCACAATCACAGGGCAGTTCGGCCCCACAGCATGACGCACGGATGCAATAAAATCACCGTCGCCGTCATCAATTCCTTCGACCACCATGGCGCCATGAAGATCCAGCAGCACGCCATCAATAGGAGCCACTTTCATATTCGTTCGCAGCCGATCCAGAAACTCGGCCTTCAACGCGTCATACACATTCCTGATTATCAGACCGCCCGGGTACGCAAAGGTCCACAGCAGCGGAATAAGTTCGAACGAATGCTTCGCAGCGCCTTCGATAAAGCCGCCTGCGCAGATATTTGAACCCGTAAAGCGATCTATCACTTGCTGGCCGCGATAAAGCCCGAACCCGGATTCAAAGTCCGCGAGTGTGGTCGGTGTCTTTACAAAGGTACTGGTTTCGTGAGAAATCCCGCCGATGGCGATACGCATGGGTGACTCTTTTGCTGGATGAGGTAACTTCGCGCGGCCGTTTCTCGGACGCACGGCATTCGCAGCGACCGCACCAGGCAGAAACGAGCCGAAAGAAAATCTTGTGTCAGAGAGTCGGGGCTCATTCGGAATCAAGTCGAACTATCGCCGACAGAAATCTTAAGCACAGATCAGGCAGGTTTGACGCGGCCTGGCCGGTCAATCCAGTGATAGGCGCGAGCGGCGTTCAGCGAACAGAAGTTTCTGGTTGCCGCTTCCCCTTTTTCGAACGCATAAAGACAGCTGATGCGTTGCAAGGTCAGGTAATCGGTCGCTCTTTCGGACACCGGCCAGTTGCTGCCGTAAATGACGCGTTCATCACCAAACGCATTCCAAACGACATCAACATACGGGCGATAGAATTCCAGATCCTCAGGCGCCTTTCGTCCATCCCGAGCGGCTCCTTCGGCCAATGCGGAAATCTTGCAGAACACGTTGGGATATTTCGCAGCGGCGTTCATTCCCTCGCGCCAGTCCGCCGGTGGAGCAGCAGTGGTGATAGCCACATTTCCGATGTGGTTAAGCACAAAGCGAAGCGAAGGAATAAGTCCCGCTGCGTGAGCAATCGTGGCGGGCGTATTGGGGCCGCCGTTCACATCCAGCGCTAGATCATGGTCAGCCAGCAGCTTCAGAGGCGTGAGGTCATTTCGATCCAGCATGGCTTGCAGCGGCTGCACGGAAATACGGATCCCGCGGAAGAGCGGATTTGCCGCAAACCGCTTGACCTGCGCGGCAAACGTTTCGGATTCTGGTTCGAGCCGTCCCACGATGCCGACGACAAACGGATTGTCTTTGGAAATGTCCAGCAGCCACGCGTTGTCTTCAATGTTGGAACTGGCTTCAACGATCACAGTGCCGGTGATCGGGCGGAATTTGGGCAGAGCCTGAAGGTGTTCGGGAAGAACCGTTCGGTACAATGAGGATCCCTTCTCCGGCCACGGAATTCCTTCCGGTCGACTGGGATCATAAAAATGCGTATGACAGTCAATGATGTCGAGTTGCTGGGGACCCTCGTCAGGGCGGGCCTGCAATGTTTTGAGACCGGCTGTACTGGCGATGCTGGTGGCAAGAAACGTTCTGCGATCCACAGGATGAACTCCGATACCACGGGTGAGACGGATTGTTGGCAGGCGATGATTCGCTCTGACGGCGATGATTTGCAACACAGTAAGTGGCCGGACCTTCAACGGCAAGGCAATCGTCCGCAGAGGCCATGGACCAATGGCACTCGATTTGACAAAGTAGACGTCACTCTCCGAGTGACGCAGGCCGCAAAACGCGGCCCCTGGCATTCATCACTCGGAGAGTGATGGCTACTATAATCGCAAAACGAGTACCATTGGGCCGTGCCCCAGCGGGTTAGTGTTCCGACGATCTGCAGGTTTTTTCAAATTCCCGGCGACGCCTCTCACACCGCAGGGTGGAGATATTTCACTCGAGTGCGGGTTTCCACGCGTTCTATTTGTGAAGCGACGTTCAGAGCCCTTGCTGCAGGCCGTGGGCCACACGTTTTTCCTGGATTGGTTGCGAAAGTCCAATGTGCGACCGGCGGTCGGCCGACTACAAATCACCAGACAGGTAATGAAAACTGAATTGGTGTAACGGACTTGGCGATCGCCAGAGAGACAGACTGATGTCAGACGTGATGAACGAGTATGAAATTTCCCCGGATGAAGCAGTGCGCGAAGGATTTCGTGAAGTATTGTCCACGCTGCCGACGGCGCCAATCGCTACGATTTTTATGATGACTGCAAACGTGGCGGTCTATGCTTTGATGGTGGCTCAGGGTGTTGATCCCATGAATCCCGGTGGCGAAACACTGCTCTCCTGGGGCGCTAACTTTGGCCCGTTAACGATGAGCGGTCAGTGGTGGCGGCTGTTTTCCTGTATGTTCCTGCATTTTGGAGCCCTGCATCTGGGAATGAACATGCTGGTTCTGTGGGGCCTGGGACGTCCGGTAGAACGCTTTGTTGGCTCCGTCGGTCTGGCCATTGCTTACCTGGCATCGGGCGTTGCAGGAAGTCTGGCAAGCCTCGCATGGCATCCGCAGGGGATTTCCGCGGGGGCCTCGGGAGCTGTCTTTGGGACCGCTGGCACGTTGCTGGGATTCGCATTGCTGCGTCGCGACACGATCCCACCGGAAGTGCGAACGGCGCTGCTGAAGAGCATGGCCAATTTCTTGATCCTGAACACAGTGGTTGGCCTGAGCATGGCTCAGATTGACATGGCGGCTCACCTTGGCGGATTCATTGGCGGAATGCTTTGCGGGCTGATTCTCAGCCAGCCTCTGCTCGGTGGGATGCTGCTCCGCCGGAAGTACAAAAACCTGGCAACGCTGCTGGCCGCAATCGTCGTGTTGCCAATTGTGGCCGTTGCGCTTCCGGCCGCTCCGCCCGATTTGAAGGCCGAGTTATTGCGAATCAGTGAGGTCGAAAAAGGGATCTACGACTCCTTCAATTCCGCCAACGCTCAGGCGGCTGAAGACGCGATCAGTGGTGAAGACTTCGCGGACCGGATCGAGCTGGTGATTCTGCCGGCCTGGCTGAAATACAGGCAGGACCTGGAACGGCTGTCTCTGGTTGAATACGCGAGCAAACCGTACTTCGAAAAGATGTTGAAGTATGCTGAACTCCGGCAGGACAGCTGGCAATCGATCGCCTTAGCGCTGCGAGAAGTCGATTCAGAAAAAAAGGCGGATCTGCTCAAACGCGCCGGTGAAGCCGACCGCAGGATTCAGGAATTGTTTCCGGTCCAATAGCCTGCAGGACGGCGTGACGTGCATTGTCAGCAGATGGACAGCGTCGCGCTTTAGCCGTCGTCAGCTTGGCACACAGTGACGTTATAAGCCGATAATTGGCCAACGGTGATGCAGCGATTCACGCAACACCGATCACAGCGGACCTCGGCGGCTTTGCATGGCGTTTCGGATCCGTCGAAAAAAGCCCGAGAACGTTCTTCGCGAAGTGGATGCGACCCTCAGCCCCTTCGAAAATCGCAGCAGATCGGCCAGCATGGCGTCGGCAGTCGGATAGCGGTCCGTCGGATGCTTTTCCAGGCAGTTAAGAATAATGGTTTCAAGTCCGCGAGGAATCTCACGACAGATGTCTCTCGGTCGCACCGGACGATTTTCCATAATCATCCTGACAAGTTCATCGCGATCCGGATGTGCAAACGTGGTCCGCTGCAGGCAAAGTTCATACAGCGTCGCTCCCAGCGAATAAAGATCGCAGGCGGCGGTCTGCAGGCCCATCAGTCGTTCGGGGGCCATATACTGCAGAGTCCCGGCGATGGTGCGGTCGACGGATTTGCCTCCCACAGGCGTCATTGGTTGCGACAATCCAAAGTCCGAGACCCACACACGTCCCTCACCATCAAGCAGAAGATTGGCCGGCTTGATGTCATTGTGCAGAATGCCGGCGGCATGAGCGGCTCTTAAGGCCTGAGTCGCCTGGATGCCGACTTTGGCAAAGTTTGTCCATGATGTGCGGGTGAGTTTCCGTTTTGCTTTGGTCGTCGGTTCCTCATTGGCGAGCACCGGCGTTTTGTCATCGTTGATCAGAGGGACGGAAAGTCGTTTGGTTTGTTCGCGCTGAATCTCCTCGACCGCAATGACGCCATCAGATTCCTGCAGTCGCGCGATGATTCGATCCAGGCCAACTCCGTTGACAAACTGCATGACGAAATAGCAGTAACCATTTTCCTGCCCATACCGAAAAACGGGCACAATGTTTTTGTGACGCAGCTGAGCGGCCGTCCTTGCTTCACGTTCGAAACGCGCGACCCATTCCGGGACGATCGAAATTCGCCACGGCAGAATCTTCAAGGCGACCAGATGACCAGACTGCAGGTCACGAGCCTGATAGACGACTCCCATTCCACCGCGACCGAGTTCCGTCAACAGTTCGCAGTTTCCGAGTCGCGTAAACGGAAAGCGATCCGGCATGCTCCGGCGAATGGATTGACCTTCCTTGACAATCCGAGCGTTCTCCAGCATCGCCAGCATCGGGAACACTTCCCGGATGTTCGCGGCATGTGGCGGAAATCGCTTGGCATACAGTTCAACCGACGGACCCTGGCCCGTTCGAATCTCTTCGACAAACTGCGAAGCAAGCAGTTCAAACGGAACCCGAGAACGCAACGAGTGCCCTTCGTCTTCTATCGGAATACCGAGCAGATGGAAGTCGGTGTCTTCAAAATTGTCGGGGGCCGGTTGTGTCATGAAGGTTATCAGGCGGAAACATACAGAAGACCTGCGGTCACAGGTTATTCCAGAAGTGGCCAGCGCCAGATACAATCATCTTTGGTGACATGCCAGGCAAGGTACAGAGTGGGCGAGAGAAAACCGGACGCGATCCAGATCATGAGACCGCGATGGGACTTCCCGGGGACCTGAAATTTAAATCGCTGTGCGTCCATCAGATGCTCACTCTTTGCTTCGGTTGTCTTCCTGCAGCTGTCCCTCGTGGGGGAGAGGGACAGGGTGAGGGCAACGCCGTTAAGGATTTTTCGTCGAGGAAAAGAGTCGTTTTTCGTAGCCGAAGTCGTGAGACTTCGGAAGAGTTTCATGGCAAATGTCCGAATTCTCACGAATCCGGCTACAAAAATCCTTAACGGCGTTGGGGTGAGGGGGTTTGTGCTTCTGCGATTTTTTTATGGTCATTCGAGGCTTCATTCGCTGCCTGCGCGACGGCGGATTCTGGGGGATCGCTTGTCAATGACCGCATCTGACGGAGTATCTGAATTCGGTCCACGGTCATTGCCAACAGGCTGAGAGCAATCACCAAGACGAACTCGGCGGCCAGAAGGGTGTTCCCGTGTTTGTCGAGCCACTGCGCCACCGGAGCCCGAGGATCGCTGAAGATAATGGCAATCATCGACAGAACGGTCACAGCAAAGATCGCTGTGGCCGGAACGACCAATTGAAACAACAGACTGGGTTTGGAACCGGGACCTCGCATGGCATCGACCTGAAAACTTGAAATCATTGCGGACAATCACTCCGACTAATCTTAGACGAACAGGCTTCGTCGAGAAGCTTGCGGCTTCGATAAGCCTGCGTGAAATCAGTTTTCGTTCCGCAAGATACGGGATACACAGACGTTGATCCGCATAAAATTCGGCTTTCTGAGCATTCTCAAAGACTCCTCAAAGTGAAATAGCATTTGATCGCAGGTTCAGGGTGGTTACGATCCGCCCTGCCTCCAATGCGACGCCAGATCGTGATGACCCAGAATTTTGTCTGAAAACTTCCTATGACCGTTCGAACTCGTTTTGCACCCAGCCCGACCGGATACATGCACATCGGCGGGATGCGTACCGCTCTTTTTTGCTGGCTGTGGGCGCGCCACAATCGCGGTCAGTTTATTCTGCGAATTGATGACACCGATCAGCAGCGGAATATCGATGCCGCGCTCGGGCCGATTCTGGATGCCTTCCGCTGGCTGGGACTCGACTGGGACGAAGGTCCGGAAGTCGGTGGCCCGCACGCTCCGTACTTTCAGTCTCAGCGACGCGCCTTGTACGACGCCTCTTTGAAGCAACTGCTGGATTCGGGCAAAGCGTATCGCGACTTTGAACCGCCCGAGGAAACTCAGTCGCAGCGCGAAGCGGCGGAGAAGGAAAAACGAGTTTACGTCAGCAGCCGCGCGTCTCTGGTATTAAGCAAGGACGAAACAGATAAGCTGCTGGCGGACGGCAAGCCGTTTGTTGTCCGACTGCTGGTGCCGCGTGCCGATAGAGTTGTGATCGACGATCATGTCCGGGGCAAGGTCGAATGGGACTGCAGTCTGATGCCGGACCCCGTGGTCGCCCGCAGTGACGGATCGCCTCTCTACAACTTCGCAACAGTTGTTGACGATGCGGCTTTGGACATCACGCACGTCATTCGCGCTGAAGAGCATCTTCCCAACACACCGATCCAGGTGCTGCTGCACCGGGCACTGGGAAACAAGACTCCCGAGTGGGCTCATATTCCGTACGTAGCTTCGCCGGGCAGCAAGGAGAAGATGAGCAAACGCAAGATCGACAAGTACCGCACGAATCCACAGTTTCAGAAGATGTTCGAACTGGGCGATCAGGTGCTGAGCCGGATGGGAATCGATCCGAAGTCGGATGCGTTGTCGCCGGTCATGGTCGCTTATTATCGCGAAGTCGGATTCCTTCCCGCCGGTGTGTTGAATGCGCTCGTTCGCCTGGGCTGGTCATTGGACGATCAGACGGAGTTCTTCTCACTGGATGATATGAAACGCAAGTTCACTCTGGAACGAGTTATCAAGAGCGCGGCGGGTCTGGATCCTGACAAGATGCTGAGTTTTCAGGCACACTGGATGGGTCAGCTACCTGCGGACCAGAAGCTGGACGGATGTCTGCCGTTCCTAAAAAAGGCAGGGCTGATTGAAGACGAGAATGATCCGACCACGCGAGCACGAGTGGCGAGTGTGATAGAACTGGCGGCCGATCGGTTACGAGTCTTCGGTGACATTTTTCAACTGGATGAATTCTTTGTCGCCGACGAAGATCTGAAAATCGACGACAAGAATTTCCAGAAGCGAGTGGTCAAACCGGACACGGCGGTCGATCTTCTGCGAGACTTGAGGAAGCGACTGGCGGAAGTGGTAGACTTCGCTGCGACTCCTCTGCACGATCTGCTGCAGGGTTTCGCGGCGGAAAAACAGGTCAAAGTCGGCGACGTCTTTCCAGCCGTCCGATTGTGTGTCACCGGGAAAGCTCAGGGGGCCGATTTGTTCAGGTCGCTGGAACTTCTGGGTCAGGAATGCGTTTTGCATCGTATGGATCGCGCGATCGGTCTGGCGGAATCTCAGCGGGAGTCGTAGTTCAGGCGAGCGGAGGGTGTGGGCCGTCGGAGGCTGTGATTTTACAAGCTCGAAGCGCCAGCGAGTGGGCCACCAGGCGTCCAAAAGCTCACTCGCTGGCGCTTCGAGCTTGTATTGGTCCCGCTCATAAAAATTATCGAAACAGCGGCGGGTGACTCGGAGGGCTGACGCACAGCCGCTCGCCTTTGAGTTTTTTTTAATGGTACATTGTTCTATGGCAAGCATACTCGTGACCGGTGGTGCTGGATTTCTTGGCAGCCATCTGTGTGATCGGCTCATCGAACGCGGTGACGATGTGATCTGCGTGGATAACTTCTTCACGGGCTGCAAGGACAATGTGCGGCATCTGATCGGGCATCCGCGGTTTGAACTGATCCGCCACGACATTGTTCACCCGCTGTATGTTGAAGCGGAGCGAATCTTCAATCTCGCCTGCCCGGCGTCACCGGAGGCGTATCAGTACAACCCGATCAAGACCATTAAGACATCAACGGTCGGTATGGTCAACATCATGGGACTTGCCAAACGCTGTGGGGCGCGAGTCCTGCACGCGTCGACTTCCGAAGTCTACGGCGATCCGCTGGTGCATCCTCAGACAGAAGACTATTGGGGCCACGTCAACCCGATTGGGCCTCGCAGCTGTTACGACGAAGGCAAGCGAATTGCCGAATCTTTGATGATGAACTATCACCTGGAGCACGGCACGGAGATTCGTATCATCCGAATCTTTAACACCTATGGCCCAAGGATGGCCCCGGACGACGGTCGAGTGGTCTCCAACTTTATCATGCAGGCACTCAAAGGCCAGGACATCACCGTCTATGGCGACGGCCTGCAGACGCGTTCGTTCTGTTATTGCGATGACCTGATCGCAGGGATGATGAAGCTGATGGATCAGGATGACCACACCGGGCCGATTAACATCGGCAATCCCGTGGAAAACACGATGCTGGAACTCGCTGAAGCAGTCATCAAAGTCACGGGCAGCAAGTCAAAAATCGTGCATCATCCCCTGCCTGCGGATGATCCGAAAAAGCGATGCCCGGATATCACACGAGCCAGAACGCTGCTTGGATGGGAACCCAAAATCCTGCTCGCTGACGGCCTGAAGTTGACGATGGAGTGGTATAAGAAGAAGTTGACAGAGGGCTGAAGTGCAATGCCCCTGCGCCTGGCCCGCGAGGATCAGCGCGCTTTCAATGCGTCGCGGATTTCGCGAAGGAGGACAATATCTTCCGGTGGCATGGTTGGTGCCGGTGGAATCTTAGCCGCTTTGCGTTCTGCGATGGCCCTGGCGTGATTGACGGCTTTGACCAGCATGAAAACGACGAACGCAACGATCAGGAAGTCGAAGCAGTTTTGAAGAAACATGCCGTAGTTGACAAAGGCTTCTTTGATCGTTTCCGTGACTTTGCCATCTGCGTCAGGAGCAGACTTCACAACGGTCTTGCCAAGCGAATACTTCAGCTCGGTAAAATTCACACCCCCGATCATCTTGCCTACTGGCGGCATGATGACATCATTAACCATCGAGCTAACGATCTTACCGAATGATGCTCCGACAATCAGACCAACCGCAAGGTCGATCACATTGCCCTTCATCGCAAATTCCTTGAACTCCTGAATCAGGCCCATTCGACAATTCCTCTGAAGCAAAACCGTAATGAGATTGTAATTATGCCCCCGCTGACGTGACATCAGTTTGCGCTACAGGGCGGGCAGCGAAACCGATGCCACGTCAACATTGTTTCCCACAGATGCGAGCAACATGGCGATCAGTCAAGCGAATACGCAGACACACCATTTCAGGCTCCAGCTGATCAAGCCCGAGATGTTTTTCCGAGACTGCCCCGCAGGACCCATTTGCATCCAGTCAGGCTCCAGCTCCGCGGGTCGCCCGATTGCCTTGGTTCCCCAGCCGGCGGTTCTGAGCGGGCGTGGCTACGATTTTCCCTGACGAAGGAAAAACTTCAGAGCTTTGCGATTAGATTCGAACGCCATTCGACCAAGCTCCTTCTTTTTGGGATGGCAAAAATGCCAAGCCTCAATTTCCCCATCCAGCAGCGAAATGCTGTCGAAGGATTCCACTTCGATGACAAAGAACATGTCAGTCACTGGCAGGATGAATCCCTGGAAGTTGTATTCGTTGGGGAACGAAACCAGATACCGGTACGACTTTATCTGCAGCTGAACTTCTTCCAGCACTTCGCGATGCAGAGCGTCTTCGGCCGTTTCACTGGCGTCAATAAATCCACCCGGAAGTCCATAAAGCCCCTTGCCAGGATCTTTGGCTCGAACCACCAGCATTATTTGTCCGTCGGGGTCTGTGGCAATCGCACCAACGGCGGACACCGGAGCAAAGTACTGCGTGAAACCGCAGGACTCACACCGGAACGGATTGCGTCCCCTCTTCGCCGCGACAACTCCGCACCTGGGACAAAACTTCCATGCCTTGCGAATCGGCTGCGGAGCAACAGGTTTTGCGGCCATAAGAGTGTTCAGTTCGGATGTTCGAGAAGCAGATTTTGTTGTTCTTTCCCGTGGGACAACGCGCGCTGTCCTTCTCCCTTGTGGGGGAGAAGGTGGCCGGAGGCCGGATGAGGGGGCAACGGCATCAACCGGAAAAACGGAACGATCAAAACGCAGAATCACAACCCCCTCACCCTGGCCATCTCCCCCTAGGGGGAGATGGGACAGCGCGGGGCGTTATTGCACTGTCGTTCCCAACTGCACCAACTGAATGTCCTTCGCTTGTTCCGCTTCCACATAATCGCTGTGGCAATCGGCCTTTCCTTCTTCGGCTCCGACCACTTTGCGAGTCTTGTTGGCCAATCGATGAATCTCTTCCGGCGACAGGACGCCTCGCTTCTCCAGAATCTCTTTCTGTTCAGCCGACAGTGCTTCGGTAACCTTGGCTTTGTCCCACTGAAAAGCGTCTGCTTTGCCGCTGGCGAATTCCTGAATCTCCTTGCTGATCCGGACGCTGCACCAGTCGTGTCCGCACATCGCACAGAAATCGGTGTCGACGTCCAGGTCTTCGTCGTGGTAAGCGCGAGCCGTATCGGGATCGAAGCTGAGTTCAAAGTGCTTGGCCCAGTTCAATGCAGCACGAGCTTTCGTGAGCTCGTCGTCGCGGTCGCGAGTCCCCGGGATTCCCAAGGCCACGTCGGCCGCATGAGCGGCGATTTTGTAAGCGACACAGCCCTGCTTGACGTCATCTTTCTTCGGAAGGCCGAGATGTTCCTTGGGAGTCACGTAACACAGCATGCTGGCTCCGTGCCAGGCGGCATTTGTCGCCCCGATGCAGCTGGTGATATGGTCGTAGCCCGGGAACATGTCGGTCACGAGCGGCCCGAGAACGTAAAATGGTGCCCCGTGGCACAGCCGACGCTGCAGTTTCATGTTGAATTCGATCTGGTCCAGCGGCACATGGCCTGGACCTTCAACCATCACCTGCACACCTTTTCGCCAGGCACGTTCCGTCAACTCTCCCAGCGTCGACAATTCTGACAGCTGAGCGATATCCGTGGCATCAGCCAGACCGCCAGGACGCAGACCGTCACCGATGCTGAACGTCACGTCGTGTTTACGAAGGACGTCACAAATCAGTTCCCAGTTTGTGTACATCAGGTTCTGCTGACGATGATGAATCATCCACTTGGCCAGCAGCGAACCTCCCCGGCTGACGATTCCGATCAGACGATCACGCACGTATTCCAGATGTTCACTCAGGACACCCGCATGAATCGTGAAGTAGTCGACACCCTGCTGAGCCTGATGTTCCAGCGTGGCGAGAACCTGATCGATGTTCAGCGATTCAATTCGCTGGCCGATGATCATCGAGTAAATTGGCACGGTGCCGATCGGGACAGTGCTGTTGCGGATAATGGCGTCTCGACAGGCATCCAGGTCACCGCCGGTGGAAAGGTCCATCACAGTGTCAGCGCCCCAGCGTTCTGCCCAGTAGAGTTTTTCCACTTCTTCATCAGTCCCGGATGAAACCGGGGAGGCGCCCATGTTGGCGTTGATCTTGGTTCGCGACGCGCGTCCAATGCACATCGGTTCCAGCTTATATTGAAGATGCTGTTTGCTGGCCGGAATGACCATTCGACCGGCCGCCACTTCGTCGCGGATCTGTTCAGCCGTCAGATGCTGTTCGCGTTCAGCAACGCGGAACATTTCCGGGGTGATCGTTCCAAGGCGAGCGAACTCGAGCTGCGTGACAGCTTCAAAGTCAGCAGGAGCCTGCCATGCGGCCGCCTGTTCGTAATTGGATTCAAAACCTGGACGGCATGTCCAGTCAGACGGCATAAAGTCCCAGGCCGTCTTTTCAGAAGGAGCCGGCATGCCGGGAGTGTCAGGCGAAGAAAAAGTCAAAGCTCCCGAACGACCTGCGGCAATTCGTGGCGCACGGGCGAAACTTCCCGGCGTCGTTCCGGCGTGCGTGCTGCTGGGGTCGGACGCTTCAATGAAAGGCAGATACTCGGCAGCTCGCTCAGCGTGATTCAGGCTCATGGTTCTTCCTTGGTGAGGCAGTTCACGCCTCGTACAATTTTAAAGATTCAGCAGGCATCAATGCCTGATTAAGTCGGATCCAACGTCACAAAATTCTGATTTGGAATCAGTCCTTCATTGTGTGCATCATATTGTCCACCGCCCGTTCTGTCTCGAACGAGAGCCGACACATGCCTGCAGATCGCAAAACTGATCAGAAGACCTGAACTGAGAACTTCCCGCACGGCCTGGCCTGAACGAGTTTCAGCGGCCGCCCCAATCTGAGGCTCAGTCGCGTTCGGACCACCGTCGGCATTGTTCCAGTTCGCCGCCAATCCCGCGAATCGTAGTATCGAAGGGCCGATTTGCAACGACTTGTTGCCGGATGAGCGAATTCCGGCCGCAGAAGGAGCTGTTTAGTCGCCTCCCGAAACGCTTTTGATATGCTGCCACGACTGCGCAGAGACCATCATCTGCTGTTTTTGAAGCATCCTGATGCATTTCTCGATGAGAGCGGCTCGTCGACCGGCATGCGTGTTTCCCTTTCCGTCACAGGTCCTGCAACATCCTATGAAATATGACGTTTTCGGCGTAGGCAACGCACTCGTGGACATTCAGGCTCGGATCTCTGAAAACTGGCTGGCCACTACAGGATTCGACAAAGGCATCATGACGCTCGTCGATGACGCTCAACAAAAGGCCGTGCTGGATCGACTTACCGGCGTGCCACTCAATCGATGCGCCGGCGGTTCCGCTGCGAATACGATCGTCGCCGTGGCGGATTTTGGAGGTAAAGCGGCCTATGCCGGCAAAGTCGCGAACGATGAAGTGGGGGAGTTCTTCCTGCGTGACATGCGAAAAATGGGAGTCACCATTGAAGTGCCCGCGGCTGCTTCCGGCCAGTCGGGCACTTGCGCGGTTCTCATCACCGAAGACGCGCAGCGCACGATGCTCACCAACCTTGGTGTCTCCGCAACGCTGACTGTCGACGATATTAACGAAGAAGAAATCAAACGGGCCAAATATGTGTACGTGGAAGGCTATCTGCTGACCAGCCCCAATCAAAAAGAAGCCGCCTACAAGGCCATGAATCTGGCAAAAGCGTACGGCTGCAAAGTGGCGTTTACCGCATCTGACCCGTTTCTTTGCAACATGTGCCGCGACGAAATCTGGGCACTGCTCCAGGGGCCAGTGGATTTGTTCTTCTGCAACGAAGAAGAAGCAAAAAGCCTGACCGGGAAAACCGACGCCATCGAATGTGCAGCGGAACTCCATCGCCATGCGGAAAGTGTTGCGATGACCCTGGGCGCCAACGGTTCGCTGCTCATGACCAATGGCAGCGCGATCCCGATTGAAGGCGTGGCCGTTGATGCAATCGACACCACCGGGGCCGGTGATATGTACGCTGGCGCTCTGCTGTACGGCATCACTAACGGCATGGGCTGGAAGCAAGCCGGCCATCTGGCATCCCACGCGGCCGCTCGTGTCGTCGGGCAGCTGGGCGCCCGAATGCAGAACCGCTTCACGCAGAAGGAAGTCGCTGCGTTCATGGAGTGATTGTCAACAATCGCGATTGATAAGGAGTCGGCGATGACACTGCTGTACATGGACGATCGTTTTCTTTTGCATGACACGGGAACTCACCCGGAATGCGCTCAGAGACTGAAGGTTGTCCATGCGGCCGTGAATCAGTCCGAACAACTGAAGCCTCTGAAGCGAACACCGGTTGTCTCCGCGGAAGATGCGGATCTCGTGCGAGTTCATCCGGCCGAATATCTCGAACTTCTGCGACAGACAGCGGCCCAGGGTGGTGGCCGGCTTGAGGCTGACACTGTGATGAGCGCCGAATCGGCCAATGTTGCCTGGCTGGCTGCGGGAACGGTTATCGATGCGGTGCAGCGAGTCATCGCCGGGGAAGACAAGACGGCCTTTTGCGCGGTACGCCCGCCCGGCCATCATGCGATTCCGGAAGGAGCCATGGGATTCTGCCTTCTTGGCAATGCAGCGATTGCCGCGCGAACAGCCATTCAGCGCCTGGGACTGAATCGCGTGCTGGTGGTCGACTGGGATGTGCATCACGGAAACGGGACCCAGGATGTGTTCTACGAAGATGATCAGGTTGGCTTCTTTTCGGCTCATCGATTTCCGTTTTATCCGGGCACCGGTCGAAAGGAAGAACGGGGCAAGGGCGACGGGCTTGGCACCACTTTCAATCTGCCCCTGCCGTTCAGTACGTCGCGAAAAGCCTACCTGTCCGCGTTTGAATCCATGCTGACCGTTGCTGCTGATCGGATGAAGCCAGAACTGGTCATTCTGAGCGCCGGATTCGACGCTCACGCAGAGGACCCAATTGGCTCGCTGGGTCTGGAAACAGAAGACTTCGAAACACTCACTCGTATTGTTCAGCAGGTGGCAAATACCCATGCTCGAGGCCGGCTCGTGAGCGTCATGGAGGGCGGCTACAATCCTGAACGCCTGGCTGACTGCGTGACGCTGCACCTGGAAACCCTGTCGGGCACTGTGACGCCCTGACACAATTTTCCACAGCCCGGATTTTTCGCTCCATGCGGGATCTTCGGATTTTCCGGCGCATCCAGGATTTTGTCCGCGTGGTCGTGTGAGACCATGATTTTTTCTTCTGGCGACAAGTTATCCCGGTCCCCATTCTTAGGCTTTGGCTGCTTAAGAAGGCAGGCGGTGGATTGTTCGACCGGAACGCGTTCGCGCCAGTGGCTCGAGTTGCGTTGCTTTCGAGAAGAAGCGGTGAATTCACCTCTTCAAGAGTCGGACCCGCGACTAATGCGAGCGGGCTGTTGAAGGAGTCGTCGTGGATGAAGGGTTCGTTTGACGGCGAGCCGTTGGCGACGGTTCCGCCGACGCCTGCGGCTTGCCGTTAAACGATTAATCCAACACTCGCCCCGCGTCCAACGGTCAAGGGTTCTCAACAGTTGCTACGGAGATTGACAATTCTCCGGGGAGAATTTGTTCGTGTTGCGTCTGATCCACCGTATCGCTGAAGTGTTTCTCCGTCTGCCGTCTCAGGACAACGGCGTGCGAATGATCGATCGCCAGCATTTCGCTCTGCGGAGGCGTTCGTCAAGGCGGTCACGAGCCACTGCATTACATTCGGCCGCCGCCCGTTCAACAGCGGTCTCAGAAATTCTTGAGCACCGCTGTTTGCTTGCGGCCGTTGCGCCGCTGCTGTCCATTGGTGATGCCCGTGTGATCGAAGGCACGGGAACGGTCTCGCAGGCCTTCGTCGATGTGACGCTTAGTTCCGCCAGTGAAGTCCCGGTCACCGTGAATTACACGACCCAGAACCGTTCGGCTCTGCGAGCCCGGGATTACAAAGTTTCCGCTGGCACATTGACAATTGCGGCGGGCGTTCAAACGGGCCGCATCTGGATCAACATTATTTCCGATTCCAGCGACGAACCCGATGAGACATTTGAGGTTGTGATCAAGGGGGCTCAGGCAGCAACCATCAGCAAAGCGACTGGAATCGTTACGATTGTGGATGATGATTTGCCACCTGTTGTGTCTGTTTCGAATGTTTCCGTTGTCGAAGGACAGGCGGCCGAGGTGAAGCTTTCGCTGAGCCAACCCTCAGCCTTCCCCGTGACGATCCGATATCGAACCGTCGATGTCTCCGCGATCAACAAGCTTGACTATGTCGCCGCCGCCGGCGAATTCACAATTCCGGCCGGAGCAACATCCACCATCGTGAATATGGCGACTCTGCAGGATTCCGTAGATGAATCGCACGAAGAATTCGCCTTCCTGTTTTCCACGGTCGACAATACCAAAGCTGGAGATATTACGACCAGCAGCACTAAGAACCGCACGAAACGTGCATTGATCACCATCATTGACGACGATCCCCCGGGGCTGTCCGTCAACCATGCTATCGTGACCGAAGGCCCCCTCGGTGTTTCGGTCCAGTTGATGATTCAGGCTTCCAGTACTGCGGCTGTTCCCATGTCCTTCGCCTTCCGGACTCGCAACGGCACAGCCGTTTATGGGGCCGATTATCGTGGCAACAGTGGGACCGTCACGATACCGGCCGGCAGCAGTTCGGCCGTTCTGAAATTGAAAGTTCTCGATGACCGAATTTACGAAGCCACGGAATACTTCGACGTGGTTTTGTCGAATCCGGTGAATGCTACACTTTTGCGACCGGTCGGACGTGTGACCCTTGTGGACAATGATGTCCCGCCCGTTGTGTCCATCGCAAATTCCGTGGTCACGGAAGGCAGTCTGAGCTCGACGGTCGTCGTTTCGCTCGATACTGTCTCAGGCGCACCGGTTACCGTAACGTACCAGACGGTTCAGGGCACAGCGCGGCCTCCATTTGACTACACGGACCAGTCAGGCACAATCATCATCCCGGCAGGACAGACCTCAGCTACGATTCCCGTCATGATCCGTCAGGATAAACTTGCGGAGCCGGACGAGGCTTTCAAAATTGTTCTTTCAACTCCTGTTGATTCAAAGCTGGGACGGGCAGCGGCGATCGTCACGATTCAGGATGATGATCGCATCGAACTGCCGCTGTTTGAGCTGAGCGACATGACCTATCTTGGTCGCTTCCGGATTCCCACCGGTCAGATCGGTTCCTCGTCCTTCGAATTCGGCGGAAACGCGCTGACCTTTAACCCTGTCAGCAATTCGCTGTTCATGGCCGCAAACATCAATTCGGGGCTTCACGTTGCTGAAGTGATCATTCCGGCGAAACTCGGTGGCGGACCAGACCGGTCGCCGATGGTCACGGCCAGGGTGCAGCAACCCTTTGTCGATCTTGGCGCTCTGTTGAGTGTCAGCGCAGCTGGTCAAAATAAAAAACCGATCATCGATTACGAAAACCTGAATCTCGGTGGCCTGCTTGTCGCAGACGGCGGACTGACGGGCGCCATGTACATGGGCTACAACGGTGCTGAGCCGAAGAATTCAAAGAATTCGCACTTCCGAGCATCCAGCCTGAATCTGTCAGCGATCACTGCGGCCGATCTGCAGGGCCTGATGGATATTCGACGCAACAAGGCCGCCACGGACGCTCGAAGTCGAGCTGGCTATATGGCGGAAGTTCCGCTGGCCTGGCGACCTTATCTTGGAGCCACTTACGTGACTGGAGCTGCCGGTCAAAATCGCATCCAGTTCTCCTCCAGCGGCCCCGCCCTCTTTGGCTTCAATGCGGTGAATCCGTCGGCAAGTTCGTCGGCCCCGCTGCTTGCCTATCCGGCCGGGCATGCTTTGGACTGGAGCGATTCTTTTGCCGACGGCCCTCGCCCGATCTTCAACGGCACCACAAAAGTGGACGGAGTGGCCTTTGTTCCCGGCACGCGTTCTGTCATTTTCATGGGGTCCAGCGGCCAGTCGAATATCGGCTACGGCGATGGTTCACTGTTCAACGACAAGGTGCGGCCTTATTCGGGATATCATTCGCAGAACGGTAAGTACGCTTACCAGATATGGTCGTATGACATCAACGATTTCATGGCCGTGCGGAACGGAACGAAGAATTCCTGGGATCTCCGGCCCACCAACGTTTTCAATTTTGATCTGCCAACCCCCGAACCGACGAAATATCTTGGGGGGATTGCCTTTGATCCTGCCACAAGTCGGCTCTACGTTTCGCAAAAACAGGCCGGGGCGGGCTACACGCCCGTAATTCATGTTTATCAGCTTGGACGACAGACGGCTCCCGCAACGTCGGCCGTTCTGCGCAACAGTTCCGGATTCACCAGCGTCGCTTCGTCTTCCGTGACGTCTGCTTCCACAACCCACGTGACCAAAACTACGATCAGCTCGGGAACGACGTTCACAAGCGTGGCGGTGGCTGCTTCTGCGTCGAACGCCCCCGGTGCGGCGTCGACGACGGACTCGGAATTTTCGTTGTCATCGACGTTGAAAAACACGTCGTCGTCAAGCACGACAAACACCAGTCAAAGCAGCACCTCAACCACGTCCGCGTCGTCACGCTCGCTTCAGTCGATCGATCAACTATTTGGTTCGCTGTCGCTGGACCTTAACGTTCTGTAAGCTCGGTCACAGACAGCGCATTTCAATTTCAAATTTCCGGACGTTCGCTTGTTCGGCTCGTCGGTGACCGTGACTAACCGGTGACCAGTCGCTGAAAGAAATCGCCTTCGTTCACTGTGGGGCGTTCGGGGCGGCCTTTGTAAAACCAGGTCAGCTCACGATGATTCAGCCCCAGCAGATTCAGAATCGAGGCGTGCAGGTCGTGTACGTGCAGACGGTCTTCAACGGCTCTCAGACCCAGTTCATCAGTAGAACCGATCGTCTGAGCCCCTCGCACGCCGCCGCCAGCCATCCACATCGTAAAGCCTGTCGGGTTGTGGTCGCGTCCGTTGCCTTTTTCTGACATCGGCGTGCGGCCAAATTCGCCGCCCCAGACAACCAGCGTCTGATCCAGAAGGCCTCGCTGTTTTAAATCTTTCAGCAATCCCGCGATGGGAAGATCGGTCGCCTTACACAGCGAAGAATGATTGGCTTCAATACCCGAATGTGCGTCCCATTTACTGCCAGCCCCATGATACAGCTGGATGAATCGCACGCCGCGTTCGACCAGGCGGCGCGAAAGCAGGCACATGCGGCCGAACGTTGCCGTTTCCTTCTGATCCATGCCGTACAGTGCCTGAGTCGCCGCTGACTCCTTTTCAATGGCGATCGCTTCCGGAGCCTGCGCCTGCATTCGAAATGCAAGCTCGTACGCCGCAATCCGTGCTTCCAGCTCTGACTGTTCCGGATGACGGGCCGCGAAGTCCCGGTTCAGTTTATCGAGCAGACTTAATTTGCCCTGTTGCTGAGAACCGCCGGTGCCTTCTGGAGGATTCAAATTCGGAATGGGCTCCGAGCCTTCATTCATTCGGACTCCCTGATACATCGCCGGCATAAAGCCAGCACCCCAGTTGCGCGGCCCATTGACAACAGACGACTTGTTATCCTGCATGACAAGAAACGAGGGCAGGTTGTTGTTTTCACTGCCAAGTCCGTACGTCACCCAGCTGCCCAGCGATGGCCGCCCGCCAATGAGCGAACAGGTATTCATCTGACAGACGCCGGACGAATGATTGATTCCGTCCGCCCAGCAGCTGCGGATCACGGCAATGTCGTCAGCACACTGGGCCGTGTGAGGCAGCCAGTCAGAAACCCATGTGCCACCTTCCCCGTGCTGTCGCCATTTTCTTTGCGACGCCAGGAGCGGCGAACGTGATTCACCCATCGCCGTAATCACATCGCCATAACTTTCAGGCAGCGCCTGGCCGGCCAGTTTGTTCAGCAATGGCTTCGGGTCAAACAGATCAATGTGGCTTGGGCCACCTTCCATGAACAGAAAGATGACGCTCTTTGCCTTTCCGGTGAAATCAGGAGTCGGCAACTTCACGCCACGTGTTTCTGATGTCGCGTTATCGGCCAGCAGAGCAGCGGTGGCCGTGGCGACGAATCCAGCGCCACCCTGCGTCAGGAACTCACGTCGATGCCGGATGTTGCGGAAGAAATCGCTCATGACACAGCCTCTTGTCCGAAACCATCGGCAGAAAGAATCCGAGCTCTATTGTGCGTTTTTCAACCACTGGCAACAAGTCTCGAGTGTTCACTATTCAAAACCTGGTCGGCTGAAGTTAGAGCAAAGTCGGTATTAACCCCCGCGATCGCGGACTATTGATTTAGTCACAACCTGAGCCGCGAGGCGCTAGCCGCGGGTGTTTTCGTTGTATTCTTAAGACCCGCACCCGCAGCTAGCGCTTTGCGGCTCACTAAGTCAAAAGCTTGCTCGCCTCGGGGGGTCATACCGCCTCTGCAACCACTCTGCCTGCCCCATGACAAATTCGCGAGATCCGCAGCCCAACAAAAAAGGCTGGCCTATCCGATCGGATAAGCCAGCCTGGTCACTCATATCGGGGTGTCATGATGAGGACGAAGAACCAAAGGAATAAGCGAGCAGATTATTCTTCTTCTTCAGTGCTCAGAGAAAACTGTTCCATGTAAACGCCGTTCTCGTCGCCAATCCAGTAAGCGCCGGACGGAGCCATGTACTTTTCAACGACCTCAAAAGGAGGCAGCTTTGAAAAGTCGATCCTTGAGAAGAACTCGTCGCTGCCAGGGAAGTTTTCTGCAGCCTTGCCATCACGCAGCATGTCGTAAAGGCGACGGTAGCTTTCGGCTGGTCGTGAGAACGCGACCAGCACAGCGCCTTCTTCAAAGTACTCGGCAACCGCCTTGAAGTCTTCCGATTCGGCCAGCGGACGAACATCGTCATCGTTGCGAACAGCCTGTTCAAGCTGAATGCCACCAATACCAATCAACAGCTGACCATTGACTGCGGTGAATGCGAACTTCGCACTGTTGCCTGGATTAATTTCATAAATCGTGGCGCCTTCCAACTCGCGAGTCTCTCCAGGAAAACCGGGCTGCGAAGCAACCTTGCCCAGCAATTCGACGAGCTTATCGTTGTCGCGAACGCCCATAGAAATCAGGATGTCGTCCGTGGCACCTTCCGCGTCTGGATCGCCTGGTGACATGACCAGATTGATCTTGCCGTCGAGCTGATCAATGACGTCTTTCTTGATGTGGATTTCAGGACCCTGTTCGGCCAGCTGATCGATCAGACGTTCGAACGATCCTGCACCCTGGAACATGTCAACCAGCGTTTCAACCGCAGAATACGCTTCAGCGACTTTCCATGTCATTCCCATCCACGCACTGGCGTCTTCTTTGACCCATGCCGGTGGAACCTGATCAACAGCGGCCAGCTGGAAAATCTGCATGGCTCCCTGCGGAGGCTGCTCTGTGTAAATGAACGAGCGACTAACAGCCTCGTAGCCTTCTTCACCGCCCATTTCGGCAACAGAGCCGATCGCCTTCATCTGATTGGCACCCAGCATCGGAAAGACGCTGATCGCCATGCCGGCGGGAAGCCCTGCTTCGCCCAGTGAGCCGGTCTGCACGAGCTGTGTGAATAAACCAATTGGATCAGCGTAGGTCGTCATCAGGCTGCTGCCATCTTCGGACTCACACTGTTCCATGATATACGAGTAAACCGGATTGCTGTCGAGAGACTGTTCGGCACCGTTCCAGTTGTCGAGGCTCAGCTTCAGCAGAGCACTGCTGTTGCTGATCACAAGACGCTCGTCTTTTGTGAACCAGCCAAACTCCCTGGCCAGCGGAGTCTTCTTTGCAATTTCGGAGGTGACGCTGAACATTACGATGTTGGTACCATCATGCTCCACGTCGGCCGACTTCAGTTGGGAAACGGACTGAAGGGCAGTTGTTGCTTTTTCCAGCAGCGCAGCAACCTGAGACTCGTGAGAACCGTAGTCAAAAAAGATCACCGCACCCATCTTGTTCGGCGGTGCTTTGGAAAAGGCCAAAGTGACTTCGCCGGTTGGAATCGCCATCAGCTCTTCCACGGTCATGCCCAGGGTTTCTTGTACCTCAGCGAATCCTTCTTCCATTTCGCTTTCAAACGCCGTCTGGATTTCCGTCTTGATTTCATCGAAAGCCGGATCAGCCATCAAACGGCCAGCGGATGAGTTTGCAAATGCTTCCTTCATGCCCTCAACGCTGGGCATGGTCAGATACAAATACGTGTCTTTGGGAAGGATCTGACTGCTCAGCACTTTAGAGTCGGCTGTCTGCGCTGTGGCGACGCCACAGAGACTGCCTGTCAGGAGAGCTGTTGCCAGCAGCGTTCGCTTCATTCGGGCCAGAAACATCGAAATTCCTTCGTCATAGAAGTGTAAAATTAAGGGAGTGCCCTTGATGGGCGGATTCTTTCCGAGGACTCATCAGGCGGTCAAGATCACAATGAATACATCGCAGCAAATTACTGCCAGACTGCGGATATTCGTCTTCTCGCTGTCGCGACACTTGATCATGCCTTCAGAACAGACGCTTACGCCCGTGGTGAAGCGGCAAATGCCGATCAAGTCACAAGGCGAACCGAGCAGATTCGTTGTGGTTTGAATTTCCTTAATCGAAAATTGCCAGATTTTAAAACTTTGCGGTGCCCGCCGCCCAATGGCACTCAATCTGTAGCGGAACGTGCCAGGCGTTTCGGTTTTTTCCCGATCAGCCAACCTTCCGAGGATCCGCTGTCACAGATCCAGATCGTCGGCGAAGGTGGCGTCTGCCATGATGATCCGATATCGCTCGCTGGCATCCTTTCCCAGCAGCTGATGGAACGTCGCATCCGCTTCCAGCTGACTTTCGATGTTGACTCGCAGCAACACGCGAGCCCTTGGGTCCAGCGTCGTGTCGCGGAGCTGAGCGGCGTTCATTTCACCCAGACCCTTGAAGCGAAGCACCGTGGCCGACCGATTGGCTGGCAGCGATGCGAGCAGTTCTTCCTTCTCGTCATCATCGCGAGCGTAGTGGACTTCCTTGCCAATTTCGATGCGGTACAAAGGCGGCTGTGCGATAAACAACTTGCCCTGGCGGATCAGCTCCGGCATATGCCGGAAAAAGAATGTCAGCAGCAGCGTCGAAATATGGTAACCGTCGCTGTCGGCATCCATCAGCAAAATGATCCGGGCGTATCGAAGCTGATGCACGTCGAAATTTGTACCCACACCCGCACCGAGCGTTTCGACGATGTCGCGGATTTCATTGCTTTCCATGATCTTGGACATGGTCAGCGATTCTGTGTTCAGAATCTTGCCTCGCAATGGAAGAACGGCCTGAGTCGCTGCTTTGCGACCCATGACGGCTGTGCCACCGGCGGAGTCACCTTCGACGATAAAAAGTTCTGACTGAGACGTATCTTTGGTCTGACAATCGACCAGCTTGCCCGGCAGATTTGTCTTTCGTCCTCCGACCGTTTTTCGACGGACTTCTGACACCGCTTCACGACTGGCCTGGCGAGCCCGTGCGGCAAGCACCATGCGTCCCAGAATTACGTCGGCCAGCGACGGATTATTGTTCAGCCAGTTTTCCAGCGCCGGCCGCACAACGCTGTCGACGGTCGAGGCCGTCTCGGGGTTGTTCAGGCGCTCTTTAGTCTGCCCCTGAAACATCGGATCGCCAATAAAAACGCTCAGGATGCAGACTATGCCTTCCCGAATGTCTTCGGCCGTGATGGTGACACCGCGCGGCTTGTAGGCATGGACGTCCATGTAGTTTCGAACGGCTTTGACAACGCCCGCTTTGAGCCCGTTTTCGTGCGTCCCGCCGGCATGAGTCCGAATGCCGTTCACATAACTGCGCACGTTCTCTTCGGTCGAATCCGTCCATCGCAGGACGACTTCCACTTTGGCATCCTTGTCGTCGCGGGAGACAGCAAACAGCTGCTCGTGAGCTGGCTTCCTCCCGGTGTCTTTGGTGACCTTTTCGATGTAGGCAACAATCCCATCCGGATGATGCAGCTCGTGAGTTTCCTTTTTCTGTTCATCATGAAAGACAATCGTCAGGCCGCCGTGAATGAACGAAATGTCTTCCAGATGCTGACGGATGGTTTCGCCGTTAAAAATCGTCCGACGAAAGATCTCTTCGTCCGGCCGAAAGAAAATCGTCGTCCCGCGTCCACGAAACGGCTTCACTTTTTCCACCGGGCCGTCCGGCTTGCCGCGGCGAAATGCCTGCATCCATTCGAAGCCGTCACGATGCACGGTGGCGATCATTTCTGACGACAGCGCGTTAACAACCGATGAGCCTACGCCGTGAAGACCGCCGCTGCGTGCATAATTTTTATCGTTGAATTTTCCGCCCGCGTGAAGCGTGGTCAGAATGACTTCCAACGTCGACTTCTTCAGCTTCGGATGCTTGTCAACCGGTATGCCGCGTCCGTTGTCGCTGACCGAGCACGAACTGCCGTCCTTATGCAGCGTGACAGTGATGCGGTCACATTCACCGGCCAGAAATTCATCGACCGAATTGTCGACGATTTCCCACAGCAGATGATGCAGTCCTCGTGAGTCCACGCCGCCGATGTACATTGATGGACGGCGTCGTACGGGCTCCAGTCCCTCGAGGACCTCGATGTCTTCGCCTGTGTAGGTGGAACTGGATTTTGTCACTGAGGCCATTTTTGCTTCCTGCAAATTTCTGGTGACGACAACGCCCTCGAAACCGGTTTTCCGTGGCAACGACCAAATTGGTGACGCAGGACTGGGGCCGTCGCAAAGGTTCTCGCGGCGTCCGGGTTCGAGAAGAGCCGAAATGTGAGCCAACTGCGGCAAAACGGCAAGATAGAGCAAATCGAGAGAATGAGTGACGCAGCGGGCGGAATGCTATCGAGAAACCAGATCCACTGACAGTCCGTTCAATCAATCCGCCTGCCACATGGACAGCAGCGATACGGACGGCATGTCGAAGGAGCCGGCGTGCATCACAACCCAATTCGCGAATCACGGTGCCGGGGACCCTAAAGGTGGCAGGAAGTTATTCCAGACAATCTGGTTTTCAAAATTGAGACCACTGCACGCTTGTCGTGCGGGTGAATGTGTTGTGCAATTAGCCACAGTGATTTCAAAACTCCGCTACGACCGGGCAAGCTGGCAGCGGGTGGGTGAGTTGCAGGTCATGACAAGGACTCACGTCTCTGTGTTGCCGGCAGCACTTCTCACCGTTCGGAGTTCACGATTCTCAAGGAGTTATGGACGATGCCGCACTTTCGTACCGTTGTGGGTCGGCGGAGATTTCTGTCAGCATTCGCGGGTACTGCGGCGATGACGGCACTGAGCGGCCGTTCCGTTCTTGCTGATGATCCGCCGCCGGTGACGAATCCACGAGCTACCGATGGCGACGAACGCTTCGAACCGAACTGGGACGAACGGCTGACGATCAGCGTGGGCCAAAAATCGGGCGATATGATCGGGCAGACTGACAAAGTTATTCAAGCCGCGCTGGACTATGTGGCACGGCTTGGCGGCGGCACGGTGAAAGTATTGCCGGGAACCTATACGTTCCGGAATGCCGTCTGGATGCCTTCGCGAGTTCGTTTACTTGGGAGCGGAACGGATTCAATCATTACTCGATTGCCATCGACCAGAACCGAACTGACTTTGGATTCCGACTGGTACGATCAGGAAATCACTCTGAAGGATGGCCACGCATTTCAGGTGGGTGATGGCGTTGTCTTTCAGGCCACGAATCCGCATAACAACGGCGAGATTGTGATAAAACGCACGCTGGTCGCTCGCAATGGCAATCGCTTCAAACTCAACGATGGCCTGCGGGAGAACTTGTGGCTATCGGGCAAGCCGAGTTGTGCGTCATTGTTTCCGTTGTTGACCAGCGAACACACGGCCGATGTGATCATTGAAAATATCACGCTCGACGGCAATCGCGAGAACTGCGAAAACTTCAACGGCAACTACGGCGGCTGCATCTTTCTGCAGGACTGCAATCGTTACACGTTTCGCGGCGTCACGGCTCAAAATTACAACGGGGACGGAATCAGCTTTCAAATCTGCCACGATGTAGTCGTTGAGAATTGTCACAGCCACGACAACACCGACCTCGGTGTTCATCCAGGCTCCGGGTCGCAACGTCCCGTGATCCGCGGCAACAAGCTTGAAGGCAACAGCCAGGGAATCTTCTGGTGCTGGGGCGTCAAATACGGTCTGGCAGAAAACAACATCATCGACGGCAACACGCTGTACGGCGTTTCGATCGGGCATAACGATACGGACAACGTGATGCGAAACAATCTGATTCGCAACAGCGGTAAGTTCGGCATTCTGTTCCGCGACGAAAACCGAGGCCTCGACTTCTGGGCCAACCGCAACGTCATTGAAAACAACCTCATCGAAAACAGCGGCGATGAGGACGGCGCAGGTATCGAAGTCACCGGTGAAACCAAAGACATTCGTCTCGTCGGCAACACCATTACGGAAACTCGCGGCCCCGCTCGCCGAGCCGGCATCCGTATCGCCGAAAAAGTCGGCACGGTCGAAGTCGCCGAAAATAAAATTACAGGCTTCGCCTCTGATATCATCGATCGACGAGTGAAGTCATAGTGCGTCCATCGGCTGAGCAATTAGCCTCGTGTCGTTTGAACGGCATGCTTATTGTTGTGGCCTGAAAATCTCAGGTTTGATGGGATCGTGACAGCCCTTCGTTGAGCTTCCGCCGCACTTGCATGCGCGACAGGCGTGCCGAAGCGGGTCGCGGTCGGCTCACATTTGTTGGGGGTGGCTGAGGTTTTAGCCGGGCATTCGAGGGCAAGGGGCTCCTGGAACTTCAAACGGGGCGTGATTTCGCTATAAGTTCAGTCATCTGCCATTGGGCCACCCGCCCAATGGCACTCGGTTTGACTAAGTAGACGTCACTCTCCGAGTGACGAGGTCTGCAAAACGCGGCCCGGGGCATTCATCACTCGGAGAGTGATGGCTACTATAATCGCAATTTGACTGCCATTGGGCCACCGCCCGCAATCCTTCCAGCAATCTGCCTTCAATCCCCTCAGCGAAAACCTCGGAGTCCGGGTTTCATGACAAACGCCACATCGCCGACGGCCAGCCGCGGTTCCCAGTATGCAACACTTGCGGCCGCACTTCTGGGCTGGATGTTTGACGGATTTGAAATGGGGCTGTTCCCGCTGATTGGGAAGCCGGCCCTCAAGGAACTGCTCGGCAGTGACATTTCGCCGGCAGTCGCCGATCAGTGGTTCGGCGTCATCATGGCCGTGTTTCTGGTGGGAGCTGCCAGTGGGGGCGTTTTGTTTGGCTGGCTGGGCGACAAGATCGGCCGCGTGCGAGCCATGTCGCTCAGTATTTTTACCTACGCTGTGCTGACCGGCCTTTGTGGATTTGCGACAGAAGCCTGGCATATTGCTGTCCTGCGATTTATCGCCTCCCTCGGCATGGGCGGTGAGTGGTCTTTGGGCGTTGCTCTGGTCAATGAAATCTGGCCTGGCAAATCGCGGGCGTTCATTGCCGGACTGATCGGAGCCGCTTCGAATGTGGGCTTCCTGCTGGTGGCGCTGCTCAGCATCGGACTGTCCCAGGTCATCGGCAGCGTCGAATCGACAATGCTATCGATCGGAGTGACTCAGGAAACCGCCACCAGTCTTCTACAAAACGATGCCTGGCGGTTTTTGATGATCGCTGGCGCCTTACCGGCTCTGTTGATCTTCTTCATTCGCCTGTTTGTTCCTGAATCGGCGAAGTGGGAAGAAGAAAAAGCAAGCGGCGCGACATCGAACTGGAATAACTCAGACCTGATCGGCGTGATGATCGGCTGCCTGGCTGCGATCGGGATTATCTATGTCTGGTCACCGGCAGCTTTAGGTTTGCCACCGGCTATTGCCGTCGTCTGCACCATCGTTGGACTTATCGTGGCCCTGTGCGGGTTTCTGTTTCCGGTGCGGCAGTACCTGTCGCGTGCCGTCGCGTCCGGATCCGTTTCAAAGGCGTCACAATCACGCGTGCTGGGCCGAATGCTGCTGGGCGCCAGCCTGGCAGGAGTTGCGTTGCTGGGAACATGGGGTTCGATCCAGTGGGCACCTCGCTGGGCCGGGGAACTCAAGCCGGATGTAAAGGCTGTCGTTGCCGCACCGGGGGTAGCGGCTGTGGCTGGTCAGAAGTTTTTTGCCCGCGAATTGACTCAGGGAGCAACAGCCGTCGGTGCGATCATCTCCACAATTTTAGCCGCCATGGCCGCCGGGCGATTTGGACGCAGAATCACGTACGCGGTCCTGTGTCTGGGATCATTTGCATCGGCTTTGTATTTTTACAATTACAACACTGAGTTTGGCACCGGCTTTTTGTTGGCGGCGTTCCTTGCCGGCGGCGTGACCGCTTCTTTTTACGGCTTCTTTCCTTTGTACTTCCCCGAGCTTTTTCCAACCTCCGTGCGGGCAACTGGACAGGGTTTTTCGTTCAACTTCGGACGAATCATTGCGGCCATTGGTGGCCTGCAGACGGCCAATCTGATGACGTTCTTCGGCAACAGTTTTCCTAAGGCCGGGTCCGTGATGGCCACCATTTATCTGGTCGGAGTTTTTATAATCTGGTTAGGACCGGAGACAAAAGGTCAGGAATTGCCCGACTAAAAAAAGCGTCTTCACGCTGTCTTCAGGTAGTCCAGGATACCATCCGGCCATCAACACCCGTTGAGGTCCATGAGTCTCCCGAAGGCCGCCTTGCAGAACAGTCGCCATGCGAATTCTTGTCGTTGAAGACGAACCCGATTTACTCCGCACGATCGCCCAGGTCCTGCGCGAGGACGGGTACGCCGTTGACGAAGCAGCAGACGGTCAGGAAGGGCTCTACAAAGCCACCAGCTGGACCTATGACGCCATTGTGCTCGATCTACTGATGCCGAAGCTGACGGGCTGGCAGGTTCTGGAGGAGTTGCGAAAAACGCACAAAACTCCAGTGCTGATTCTCACTGCTCGCGACGGTATCAACGACCGTGTCCGCGGCCTCGATGGGGGCGCCGACGATTATCTGCCGAAGCCTTTTCATCTGGTCGAACTTAAGGCCCGGCTGAGAGCCATCATTCGCCGGTCCGTGGGACTTGCGTCGTCGGAGATTCTTGTCGGCGAGCTGACCGTGGACATCAAGGCGAAAACCGTGACGCGGGCCGGGACGCTGCTGCTGCTGACTCCTCGTGAGTTCTCACTGCTGGAGCTGTTGGCCGTGCATCGGGGAACTGTTGTCAGCCGGACGCAGATTTACGAACATCTGTTTGACGAGAACGAGGACAGTCTTTCGAATCTCGTGGATGTTCATGTTTCGAATTTGAGACGCAAGCTCGGGAAGGATTTTATCACCACACGCCGCGGACAAGGATACATCCTTCATGATTAAGTCCATCCGCGGAAGATTGCAGTGGTGGTACGGCGGCGTTTACGCGTTGTCGATCGTTGTGTTCGGCAGCCTGGTGTACTGGCGAGCCGATCGGGATGTGCATGAACGAGCGACGCTGCAGGCGGTATCGACCGCTCAATATCTGGATGTCAGCCTTCGTAACGTACCGCCAGGCCTGATGCCGGATTCCGGCAGTGCCAATCTTTCTGACAGCGCAGAAGGCAATTTTCCGCCGTTGAATCCGCGAGTTCCAGGCATCGGTCGTGTGCCGCCCGAGTTCCCGTTTCGACAGCCGCGGGATCGAGACAACAAGTGGCGACCGGAAAGAGATCCAGACGGACGGCCTTTTCGCGGGCCGCCTGATGAGAATCGCGAGCCTCGACCGCCCGGTGGTTTCCGTCCTGGAGGACCCGATTTTGAACGCGGCCCCGAGCCTGGCGCGAATCCGGAAGGGCCGCGGCGAGATCGCAGGCCTGATAAGCGGGAAGATGATCGGCCTCAGCCGCAGACGGATCCTATGGAAGTGGATCGCATGGAATATGTCATCTGGCGTCCCGATGGTTCCATGCTGAGTCACAGCGATGAATTTCCGGTTGAGCGTTCTCGCCCCAAACCCGATCCCGCGGGGATAGGCGGTTCACCGCTGGTCACGATGAACAACAGGCAGATTGAAATTTTGAAACGCGGCCCGCAAGGCGCCATGATTATGGTCCTGCGGTCGATCAGACACGACATGGCTGACCTGCACAGATTTGGCCTTCAGGTTGCAGCAATGGCATTGGGCACCCTGTTTCTTGGACTGCTGGGCGGCTGGTGGATATCCGGACGGATGGTTCAGCCGATCCGGAAAATCTCCGATACAGCGTCCCAAATTTCAGCGACGAGCCTCAATCGACGGATCGAAACGGATTCGCTTGAACAGGAGCTGGTTCAGCTGGGTTCAGTGTTGAATGGGACATTTGCAAGGCTGGAAGATTCCTTCAGCCGACTGACTCAATTTACTGCGGACGCATCCCACGAACTGAGAACGCCGCTGGCCGTCATTCAGTCGCAGGCAGAGCTGGCGCTATCGCGGCCACGGACCCCGGAAGCGTATCAGCAAACATTAGAAATTTGCCTGCAATCTGCAGAACGCATGCGGTCCCTGATTGATGGATTGCTGTTACTGGCGAGGACGGATTCTGAACGACTGGATCTTCGACCGCAGGCGGTGGATCTGAGGCATATTGCGGAGGACGCCGTCAGCCAGTTTCAAAGCAATGCGATTGATGCGGGTGTCGAACTTGAATGCGTGTCGTCGGAATCGCCGGTGATGGTGTCCGGTGACGTTCGCTTCCTGACTCAGGTCCCAGCCAATCTGATCGACAATGCCATTCGGCATAGTGTGGCGGGTGGAAAAATTATAGTCGAAGTTCGACTCGTTGGAGCTGACGCGGTGTTAACCGTGCAGGACTCCGGCAGTGGCATCGGAGCTGAGCATCTGCCGTATATCTTCGAACGCTTCTATCGAGTTGACGCGGGGCGGTCACGCAGGCATGGCGGGAGCGGCCTGGGGCTCGCCATCTCTAAAAATCTGGTGAACGTACACGGCGGCACGATTCAATGTGAATCACCGCCCGGTAAAGGCTGCCTGTTCACAGTCCGCCTGCCGGTTTCAAAAACTGTTTCCGCCACGCAGCAGGAGAACAAGAATGTGTAATTTCGTCCGTTCGTCCGGCGAGTGCCAGCCCGGGCGGAAAGCCTACGCTGACGATTGAACTAAAGCCGGAAAAGGCCACTCGTGTTCTTGTTCCGGCAGGCAAGCCGGACTGGGTGCAGATCGGGCCGTTTGAAGCGATCTCGATCGAACGAACCGGGAACACGCCGAAGATAGAGATCTTGATTTCGGAGGACGCTCCGCTGGGAGTTTTGATGGACTGTCGTTTGGAATTCAAAACGCCGAACGGACCGCGAGCGGTCTTCAAACGTAACAATACGTTTCGCTTCGTCGAAGATGAAGCACCGTAGGCTGAAGTCAGCACTTTGTGTTGAACACGATGTTGTGAAGTAACTTTACTGTTTGACTTTTACCCGGCCAAAGCGCGTCAGACTGCTGATGTTCTTGACCCCACTTTTCGAAAGGTGATTGCGATGAAGAAAATTCTGTTGGCCAGTGCTATTCTGGCTGCCGCAGCAACAACTGTCAGTTTGAGCGTCTTTGCTCAGCCGCCTGCTGAAGAACGTCTTGAAGACGGACCGCCGCGGCAAGAAGGTGGGCCGGGCGAAAATGGTCCGCCGCGCCCTCCGCATCCGATCATGGATGCGCTTGATAAAAATGGTGACCGCGAGATTTCGGAAGACGAAATTGCGAACGCAGTGGTCGCTCTCAAGACACTGGATAAGAACGGTGACGGCAAGCTGACGGATGATGAGATTCGTCCGCCGCGCCACGAAGGCGGTCCAGACCGACCACCTCGCGGCGATCGTCCTCCAGGCGAAGATGGCCCACGCGGCGAAGGGCGTCCGCCACGAGATGGCGAAGGGCGTCCGTCACGAGATAGCGAAGGGCGTCCACCACGAGATGGCGAAGGGCGTCCACCGCGTGACGGCGAAGGGCGTCCGCCACGGGGTCGTGGCGAAGGGCCTCCAGGCCGCGAACCCGGTCAGCCAGGCCGGCCGATGGGTCCGCCAAATCCGGAACGCTTTGTGGAAGACGCGTTGCGATTCGATGCAGACAAAGATGGAAAGCTCGACAAGGCCGAGTTGCTGAAGTTCGCGACCGAGATGGGGAATCGCCAGGGACGGCCACCAGGTCCAGACGGCGGCCGTGGACAAGGTCGCCCGCCCGGAGATAGTCCACGTGGCGACGGGCCGCCCGAAGAACGCGGTGACCGGCCAGAAGGTGATCGGCCAGAAGGTGATCGGCCGCAGCGTCCGCCAGTTGAAGAATAGTGAGTGCTTGAACCGGTCGATGCAAACGCAGCAGTGAATGCACTTCGTTTTGCTCTGGCGAAGTGCAACACCATCGAAGCTCAATGCTGACTTCATTGCCGGCATTGCGCATCTGTTTCAGCCCTGATCGGTAACCGACAGGCATCCCAGGAAGCCGCGGCTGAAATTCGTTTCAGCCGCCGCTTCACTTTTTTCAAATCGAAGAAATCGAACACTGCAGCCAGCGGCCAGTCGTCCGCTTTATGCGGTCCAACTGTTGTCAATCCGCTCAGCCTTTGATCTTCTTCAGCAGGCTGACCATTTCGATTGCGGCCAACGCAGCCTCATGCCCTTTGTTGCCGACTTTTCCACCGGCCCGATCGAGTGCCTGATCCATGGACTCGCAGGTGATCACACCAAATGTCACCGGAATTCCCGTCTCACGAGTGATGCTCATGATGCCGGCAGCGACCTGGCTGTTGATGTATTCATGATGGCTGGTGGAGCCCTGAATGACAGCTCCCAGACAAATCACTGCGGCATACTTGCCGGATTTTGCGAAAGCAGCCGCAGCTAGTGGAATCTCAAACGAACCGGGCACCCACGCAACGGTGACGCTGTCCGCACTGCCGCCATGACGCACCACGGTATCGATCGCGCCTTCAAGCAGACGTTTGGTGATCAGATCATTGAAGCGACTGACAACAACGGCGAACGAAACACCTGCGGCGGTCAACTGGCCATGAAGTTCGGTGGGCATGTTTCAAACAATTATGAAAAGAGGTGAAAAGCCGATGCGGGGATGTGAAGTATTCGCAGCTTCGAAACGCTGATCAAGAATTTATGCATGAAGCCAGAAAGTCCCGGCCGATCGCATCAGCCCAGATTCATCGACAACAGGAATTCTTCATTGGATTTCGTGCGCTTCATACGGTTCGTCAGCAGTTCCATCGCTTCGGAAGGACTCATGTCATTCAGGACTCTGCGAAGAACCCAGACCAGCTTCAGCTCGTCCTCATTCAGCAACAGTTCTTCGCGACGCGTGCCCGAGCGATTGACGTCGATGGCTGGCCAGATGCGTTTTTCCACCAGACGGCGGTCGAGATGCAGTTCCGTGTTGCCCGTGCCTTTGAATTCTTCAAAAATCACTTCGTCCATCCGGCTTCCGGTGTCGACCAGCGCCGTTGCAATGATCGTCAGACTTCCGCCTTCTTCCACGCAACGTGCCGCACCGAAGAATCGCTTCGGGTGCTGAAGCGCAGTGGCATCCACGCCGCCCGAAAGCGTCTTCCCTGAGTTCGGGATTTCCGTATTCCAGGCTCGGGCCAGGCGAGTGATGCTGTCCAGAAAGATGATCACATCCTGGCCATATTCGACCATACGTTTCGCTTTTTCGATGACCATTTCCGCCACCTGAATATGACGAGCGGTGGATTCATCGAAAGTGCTGCTGACGACTTCGCAGTTACGTCCCTTCAGCTTGCGTTCCATGTCCGTCACTTCTTCCGGTCGTTCATCGATCAGAAGCACAATGACATACGCATCGGGATGGTTCTGAAGCGTGGCTTTGGCCATTTGCTGCAACAGAATCGTCTTGCCGGCTCGCGGTGGCGAAACAATAAGTCCACGCTGGCCAAGTCCAATAGGAGCGATCAGATCAACGATGCGGGTGCTTATGAATTCTGCATTGTCCGCCAGACGCAGCCGCTTCTCCGGATGCAGCGGAGTCAGATCGTCGAAGAAGACTTTGTTGGTCAGCAGGTTTGGATCTTCACCGTTAACTGCGGCGACTCGCAGCAGAGCAAAATAACGTTCGTTCTCTTTGGGCGGCCGTATCTGTCCGGCGACGGTGGCTCCGGTTCGCAATCCAAAGCGGCGGATCTGGCTGGGACTGACATAAATGTCATCGGGACATGGCAGATAGTGATAATCCGGGCTGCGCAGAAATCCGAAACCGTCCGGCAGGATTTCCAGCGTCCCTTCGCCGAACATCAGGCCGTTCATCCGAGTTCGTTCTTTCAGGATCCTAAAAATCAGATCCTGCTTCTTCAGCCCGTGATATTCCACGAGTTCTTCAAGCTCGGCAATGGCCAGCAGTTCCTTCATCGACATCCGCTGCAGTTCGGCAATGTTGATCTCATTGCCTTCAGGCGGAGCGAAGGTTTCCGAAACGGGCTTTTCAACTTCAGGCGTGTCCTGGCGTTCTTCGGATCGTCGCATCAGCCGTGGATTACCGGGACGAGGATCGTCGGGGCGGGGAGTTCGAGTAGACATGGCCGCGTCGGGCCTCCAGACAGGAAATGAGGAAGGTGGACCGGCAAAATTCAGACAGGATTCTTCAGCGAAGACACAACAAACGCCGGTAAGGTTTGCTGGCCCTTCAAGATGCCGCGTGGTCAGGAATGATAAGCGGCCCGGGTATTCAGAATTCACAATTGAGGAACATTGGCACTTTTACGCTGTTCCAGGATGCGCTTCAGGACCTGCTCCATCTGCCGAGCAGCCTCGTCCGATGTACCGGAATTATCTACTGCGAACTGGGAGAACTCACGTTTTTTTTCCAGACTCCACTGCGAAGCTTCCCGACGAGCATGCTGATCGGCCGACCATCCGCGAGTCTCTGCGACTCGATTCCGGCGATCCTTCAGCGGAGTGTCAATGAAGATCACGGCGTCACATTCGTCTGCCCAGCCCGCTTCCAGCAGCAAAGCAGCATCCAGAATTATGGCATCCACGTCCTGCGGAGCCGATTCAATCAACCGTCGCATCTGTTTCTGAATTGCCGGATGCACAATTTCGTTCAGTTGCTGACGCCTGTTTTTTTGATCGTTGGAATCACCAAACACCTCGGCCGCCAGAGCGGGCCGACTAATCTGGCCCATGGAATCCAGGATCCGACTTCCAAAGACGTTCACAAGCTGGTCACGAATTTCAGCAACCGTCAACTGCTCATGACCCACTCGATCTGCGTCGATCATAAACAACCGGGAACTTGTCACCTTTCGGATGACCGAACTTTTTCCAGCACCGACACCACCGACAATACCAACGACTGGAATGCCTACAGGATGAAAGCCGTATGGACGAAGAGAAGGCAACTGTGAAATCGATGAGAGATAAAGAAGGGGCTCGCAGAGGCGAGATTAGCAAGATTTTTGACAGGCACTCATTCCTGGTGATTCGGCACCTGCGTGCCACGGTTCGCCAGTGAGGAAACTTCTGAAGTCCTGGTCTCTGAAGCCAGTCAGAACCATAGCCTTCAGCAGATCGGGATCAATCCCTTGGAATTGGCCCAATTCCCTGAGATTCTTGGTGCTATGTTGCTTGATCAGCCAGGAGATGTCAAACGGTGGACTACCTCGATTGCCCGTTTTTCACCATTCTCGCTGACTCATTTTGTAGCGGAACGCGCCAAGCGTTTCGGTATTTTCTTGATACGCCAGCGTTCCGAAAGACTTGGCGGCTTCCGCTACGACGATTCCTGTTCAAGTCGACTACCATTGGGCGATTCGCTGGCCAGTCGCGAACCGTGAGACGCAAAACAGTCCCGCCTCAACCCTGTCGTTGGCATCGTCGTTGGCATCGTCGTTGGCATGCCCCGGAGGCTCCGCCGGATCAGCGTTTTCGCATCGACAGTGGCTTGGAAAGAATCTCGTTCACCAGGATCGCATGGTGAACTCCGGTGCGGGTTTTCAGCACGCTCAGCAAATCGTCAGCCGCCCTTGATCCAGTGTCGGAGGACGACATTTCCACAGCCTGACTGGACTGTGAACCGAGATTGCTCTTGACGCGTTCGCCGATGTCTTTATTCACAAAGGCATCCACGTCCCGACCCATGTGAGATCGCACATGGTCGCCGATGAAAGAGTCAACATGCTGGGCCAGCCCGGAACCCAATGGCTGGGATTTTTTCGGCTGTGCTCCTGCCCCTGACTGTTTTTTCTGAGACTTCCCGCGAGCCGTCTGCTTCTGCCGGGCGGCCTGTTGCGGTTGCTGAACAGGGCGTTGCTGACGCGGTGGTGTCTGAGCCTGTTCGGGGGGCGTAGCTCCCGACAGATAAGCCTCCATCTCGGCCTGAGCCCGGGATCTCTGACTGGGCTGAGGAACCGGCCGGGAATTCTTTGCCGTCGCCTCACGGATCGAATTGATGATTCCGGAGATCACGGCGATAAACACGATAATTGGTACAATCGCGTCGATGATATTCTGCACGACTATCTCCCAAAGCCATTCAAAGAATGTTCAACGACAAAACACTAACCAATTCTGACGTCCGCGTCCAATCCCAGGTGTTAACTGCCATTGGTGTTCGCCGGTCGTCGGGAGTCAGTTCGGCTTCTCCGCAGGCGTGGAATCCGAAGTCCGGGATTCCATTGTTCCCTCTGAATGAACCTGGCTTGCCGAATCGACTTCGGTGTCCGTTTTCAGTCGGCCACTCAACTTTCGCGGGACCGGGCGAGCTTTCGCTTTCATCAGACGTTCCTCGAGTTCTGCTTTGACGTGACGCCTTTGCAAAAGCCCACGCAAAACACCCACCAGGACCATGGCCACAAATACGGTCAGCTTATCCATGCGACCCGATCCTGTGGGAGAAACAAACTGAATCTGAACTCGTAATGTTCAGCCGAAGAGCTGTTGAGCCAGTTTTGAAGTTGCGCTATTCAAGAAGATCGGCAACACATAATCAGGTTCAGAAAGTTACGCCAATGGCATTTCGCGAGCGTAATCAAACATCGGCGACGACAGATATCGCTCACCTGAATCCGGCAGGATGACGACAATCGTCTTCCCGGCGGCTTCCGGACGAGCCGCGACCTTCAACGCCGCTGCCATGGCGGCGCCGCAGCTGATCCCGCACAGGATACCTTCTTCTCGAGCGACGCGAGGCGCCATTTCCATCGCTTCTTCGTCGGTCACCTGCATGACTTCGTCGACCAGGGACATATCGAGAATATCAGGCTTGAAGCCCGCGCCAATTCCCTGGATGCGATGCTTCCCAGGGGCTCCGCCGGACAGAACCGGACTTGCTGCAGGCTCAACGGCGATGGACTTCACTGGCAGACCTTTGTGAGTCTTCAGGTAACGGCTCACGCCCGTGATCGTGCCGCCGGTGCCAACGCCGGAGACGAAGTAATCAATCTTGCCGCCGGTGTCTTCGAAGATCTCCGGGCCAGTTGTTCGAAAGTGAATCTCCGGATTGGCAGGATTTTTAAACTGCTGGGGAATAAAACAATTCTCCTTCTGCGCCAGTTGTTCCGCAAGGGAGATGGCCCCCTTCATGCCTTCAGCCCCCGGCGTCAGAATCAGGTTGGCCCCAAATGCTCGCAGGATTATCCGGCGTTCGATGGACATTGTTTCTGGCATCGTCAGAGTCAGCTTGTAACCTCGTGCGGCACACACGAAGGCCAGGGCGATCCCCGTATTGCCGCTGGTGGGTTCGATGACTTCCATGCCAGGCTTCAGTCGACCGGACTTCTCGGCGTCCCAGATCATGGCCGAACCGATACGACACTTCACACTGTACGCAGGATTTCGGCCTTCAATCTTTGCGAGGACAGTGGCGTTCAGACCGTTAGTCAGCCGATTGAGCCGAACCAGTGGAGTTCGCCCAATTGCCTCAGAGTTATCTGCAAAAATGGCCATGCGAATAAACCTTTCTCAGAATATCAATAACAAATGACATCCTGGTGGATGCCACTGGGGCATCGGGATGTCAAATAAAGCAGACGGATGCACTCTGCCGCACTGTATGGGCTTCGGGATTTCTCTGCACGTGACGTTTCATAGCAAAATTGTGGCAAAATGGCGAAGTGATTTCCCGTGCTGCCCGTGGTCACTCTATTGTGCGAACACAGGCCGATGTGGCAATCAAGGCCGCGGGCAAGATTCCGCACGGACGCTTTCAGCTGAAGCATCTGGCATGGCGCCGAGCACCCGATTTCTCAAATCAATTCATTCCAAAACACCTTCCATCAGCGTGCTTCCTGAGGATTCCAGGCCAGCGGTTGCATGCTGACTTTCGGAGATTTCCTGTGCCTGTTATCGAAATTGCCAATTCAGACTCCGGCTCCTCGGCTCGCATCGCCGCCGATCGAGGATTCAACTGCTTTCAGTTCCTGGCCCGGCTTTCCGATGGACGCACTGTCGACGTCCTGTCAGCCACCGACGATTTTGCAGGCGGAGCACAGCTCTGCACTCACTATGGAAACCCGTTGCTGTTCCCGTACCCAAACCGAATCAAAAGTGGCAGCTTTTCGTGGGAAGGGAAAAGTTATCAGCTGACTCCTGACAAGGTTCTGTTCGACCCGACCGGAAATGCGATTCACGGCCTGTGCCTCGATCGGCCGTGGCGAGTCATCGAACACACCGCCAACAAAGTGATCGGCGCGTTTCGCCTGAGTATCGATGCGCCTGATCGACTGGCGCTGTGGCCTGCCGATGCGGAAATTCAGGTGAGCTACGAAGTGACGGGCGCGTCCCTCAGATCGGTCATTCGAGTCCTGAATCCGACAGATCGAAATCTTCCCTGGGGATTCGGAACGCATGCCTATTTTCGTGTTCCTCTTTCGGCCACAACCGAGGCGGCTCAATGCACGCTGACTGTGCCGGCTCGCAGAATCTGGGATCTGGATGAGTGTCTGCCGACCGGCAAAAAAAAGGATCCGGCCCCGGACGTTCGCCTGGATCGTGGTCGTTCGTTCGATGGCCTGAAAGTGGACGACATTTATTCCGACGTCATCGCCGAGAACGGGATCGTCACGTGTCGCATCACCGATCCCGCGGCCGGGCTTGCGGTTGAGCAGCGATGTTCTGATACCTTCCGAGAGCTTGTCGTGTTCACGCCGCCCTGGAGCAGTTCCGTCTGCATGGAACCATACACGTGTGTTACAGACGCCATCAATTTGGAACAGCAGGGCGTCGATGCGGGACTGCGCGTGCTCGCGCCGGGTGAACAATGGACCGGCTGGATTGATATCGAGGCAATTCCAATTTGAGGGCTGCAGTCCGTCCCCTGGTGACTCGGTTTCTACGGAAGGCTTCGCTACGATCCCGTCCCCACCAGATTTTGAGCACTTTCGACTTCGCGTATTTCAGTGCGTCAGGGCGATACCCTGCAGGACTTGCGATGCCAGATCAGCGTCCTTATACGGTTGTTCGCGAAAATCCGGCTTCTCCTGGCTTGGATCCGCTCGGCCCTGATCGACTGCCGGCTGTGCTTGGATTATTCGATGCGACAATGATTGTCGTCGGATCGATTATCGGTTCGGGCATTTTCCTGAAAGTCAGCGCCGTCGACACTGCGCTCGAGCCCTATGGCTTTTTTGCGATCATGGGCACATGGCTGTTTGTGGGACTGATTACGCTTTGTGGTTCACTCGCACTTGCCGAACTGGGAGCTATGTTTCCCCACGCCGGCGGTCCGTATCTTTACATCCGTGAAGCGTTCGGAAAGCTGCCCGCGTTTCTCTGGGGCTGGACAGAATTCTGGGTCGTGCGAACAGGTTCCGTGGGCGCTCTCGCGTGTGCCACGGTCTTGTATTTCAATCAGGTGTTTCCGCTGTCTCCCGCCGGCCAGACCACGATGGCCATCACCATCATTCTCGGGTTGTCGATCGTCAATCTGTTCAGCACAAGAGCGGGAGCGACAGTTCAGGGTTTGGCGACAATTTCCAAAGTCGGGTTCCTTGCGGCGCTGATTATTCTGCCGTTTGTGTTCCGAAAAATTGACACCGACAACCTGCAGCCGCTATGGCAAATGCCCGAGCATGTCGGAGCCACCACAAGCTTTCTCAAGGCCCTGGGAATCGCCATGGTCGCAGTCCTCTGGCCTTACGATGGCTGGATCAATCTCGGTCCCGTTGCAGAAGACATTCGAGACCCCAAAAAGAATGTTCCGCGGGCGATGGTGATCGGCCTTGGTACAGTGATCGTCGTTTATCTGGGAGCCAACCTCAGCTATCACCTCGTCCTGCCCATCCATCACCTCGCCAATAGTGACACGGTGGCGGCGGATGTCTTTCAGAAAATGTTCGGACCAGCGGGTGCGCAGGTGGCCGCGATTGGCGTGATGATTTCCACCTTCGGGGCCACCAATTCCAACATGATCACCGGTCCGCGAATTTATCTGGCCATCGCGAGAGACGGTCTGGTTCCGCGGTGGCTGCAGCGCATTCATCCTCGCTATCTGACGCCGGCCAATACCATTTTGCTGCAGGCCAGCTGGGCCACGTTTCTGGTGCTGCTGTTTTCCGTCTGGAGTCCAGACTCAGTGCCAGTGCCACCCATGGCGTCGGGCGAGCTGGCTGGTTCCGCGGAGCTGGTTGTTGTCAGCATGCCCGTCCTGCCGGTTGCTACGGCTGCGGAAGAACATTCGAAACGCCTGAAAAACGCGTTCGACAACCTAACCGATTCAGTCATTTGCGCGGGTCTGATCTTTTATGGCATGGCCGTGGCCGCGGTTTATGTGCTTCGTCACAAACGGCCGGACATGCATCGACCTTACAAAACCTGGGGATACCCGTTCACCCCGGCAATGCTGCTGCTGGCTTATCTGGGCGCTTTTGTCAGCCTGTTGCTGGAACGCTGGATGCAGACCATGGGTGTGCTGAGTCTGATCGCGGCCGGCATCGTGTACTACTGCATTGCGGTCAAGGTTGTGGCTCGACGCAGTCTGTGAAAGCAAGCCAGTGAGAGCAAGCCAGTCAATGCGTCACGCCGCGTTGTGAACGCTCGACCGGCCGGCCATCAAAGCGGAAATCAGTGTCAGGACCACCGTGGCCACTAACGTGACACTGAGACACATCGCCATTGATGGCAGCTCGGGCGTTACCGGCAGCGGCTGTTCGTACAGCAGTCGCCGGAGTCCGGCCACGCCGTAGGTGAGCGGATTCATGCGAATCAGCCAGAACAGCCATCCGGAATCCCCGCCAGGAAAGAAGGCCCCGGAGACCAGCCACATCGGCATCAGGAAGATACTCATGATCGCATGAAATCCCTGAGTCGAATTCATGGGCCAGGCGATGATAAAACCCAACGCGGTCAGTTCGGCCGCGATCAGCATCAGAAAAATGCCGGCCATCATGATGCGAGCCACGGACCAGGACACGTCCATTTCGGTTCCCAGTCCGATCATCGAAAGCAATGGGCCGATGACCAGGAACAGTCCGGCCTGAAGAATTGCCAGGATCGTTCCGGCCGTCAGCTTGCTGAGCACAATCGCCAGACGAGACACCGGGGCCACCAGGATGCCCTGAAGAAACCCTTCACGCCGATCTTCAATAATCGAGATCGTGGAAAAGATCGCTGTGAAAAGAACGATCAGCGTCGCAACGCCCGGCAGAAAGTACTCCTGATACGAAACGGCATGGGCGAGCCCTTCCGACCACGACGGTGCCTTGAACGAAGTTCTTAATCCGGCTCCAAACAGAATCCAGAAGATCACCGGCTGTCCCACAGCCCCGATGATTCTTGTTCGCTGTCGCAGAAACCGAATGAGTTCCCTTTTTGTCAGTGCCAGCACTGCTCCGCTATTCATGGTCAGCTCCGGAGCCATTCAGAGATCGGCCCGTCAGTTCAAGAAACACGTCTTCCAGTGAAGGGCGAGTCAGTTCAAGTCCAAGGATCTGCTCGCGAAACTGGCCCAGCAATGCAGAAATGTGCTCGCCAGGATTCTGCACTCGCAATGAAAGCTGATTCCCGCTGACCACGGAGGAACACTGCAGCAGTTGCTCGATCGGCCGCTGAGCTTCAGCAACATCTCGCAGCTTCAACGTCAGTCGCTCACCCGACAAACGGCTTTGCAAATCCGCAGGACTGCCCGACGCGACGTTGACTCCCTGATCCAGCAGCAAAAGCTGATCACAAAGTTCCGCTTCTGTCATCAGATGCGTTGCGACAACAACCGTCGTCCCCTGAGCTTTTACCTGAGCCAGCAGCAGTTCCCAGAATTCCTGGCGAGCCCGAGGGTCAAGTCCGCTGGTGGGTTCATCCAGCAGCAGAACTCGCGGATTGTGCATCAAGCCTTTAGCCAGTTCGACGCGTCGCTTTAACCCGCCGGACAGTTGCCCCACCAGCGTCGACGCACGATCCGATATCTGAAACCGGTCCAGCATTTCCGTGATCCGCGAACGCAGCGCATGGCCGCTCAAACCGTAAATGCTTCCATGACAGCGGAGGTTCTCAATGACCGTCAAACGCACGTCCACAGCCGGCGACTGAAAGGTGACGCCCAACTGACGGCGGACATCCGCCTGAGCCTTTGCCACATCAAGGCCGCAGACGGTCAGACGCCCCGACTGCATCGGAATCAGCGTGCTGAGCAAACGGAAAAGAGTTGTCTTTCCGGAACCATTCGGGCCGAGAAGCCCAAACAAACATCCAGCCCTCACGTCAAAACTGACCTTCGACAGGGCACAACGTGAACCGTAGGCGTAAGTCAGTGAATCTGCTTGAACGGCGATAGTTGACATGGGCACCTGTTCTTCCACTCTGACGACCTCGCAGCTCACGCTTCCGGATGTCGCTGGTTTTTGTTTTCACCCGCGGCCAGTTAAGGAAACAGGACGGATCTTTCGACCCGTCCTGTCAGGAAGTTCAATTAACAGAGTTCATTATGGCTCGGCCGGGGCTTCCGTTGATTCAGCAGCTGGTACGTGGTGTGCCTGGAATTCACTGATTTCTTTCGCCCAGACGCCGGTCTGTGGTGCAACGCTGGTGTAGTAAGAAGCGCCGATGTCCGGATACAAGGCCAAAGGAAGACCGATCGCCAGAATGGTCGTTGGGGCCAAGAGGACGAACTTCCAGTTGCCTTCGAACTTCAGGTGCATGAAGAACATCATCACGCACAGCGCTTTTGCACAGGCCACGGCCAATACAAGCACAATGGTCACAGGCTTCGACATGTGCAGCACGTCAAAAATCACCGACAAAGCCGTGCAGCCACACAGGACGAAAAAGATCGTCAGATAATTAACGTGGTGAGTATCGTGACTGTCGTGAGACATTGTTGAACCATTCAAAAACTGTGAAACCGGTCAAATCCAAATCGTCGCGAACAGAGCTCCACCGTCAGATGATGTAAAGCATCGGAAACAGGAAGATCCAGACAAGGTCCACGAAGTGCCAGTAGAGACCGCTGTTCTCAACGAAGTCGGTCCATTTTTCGTCCAGGTTTTTGCCCTGTTTCAGGACCGCAGCAAACAGAATCATGCCCACAACGACGTGAACCGCATGGAACCCGGTCATCAGGAAATAGGTTGATGCAAAAATGTTTCCATAGACAATCGGATGAGGATCAAAGACACCCGCGCTGACGTAAGAACCGTATTTTTCATTTGCCTTCATATCCTTCAGCCAGCTTTCGACTTCCTCGAAAGAAAGTGCAGGCAGCTTTTCGCCTTCCTTCAAGGCACCGCGAGCCGCAAGGTACTCCGATGGCAGAGCAGGAACTTTCAATGATACGTTGGCGACGATGTGCTGATGCAGGTTCATCCATTCGCGGAACAATTCAAGATCAGCCGGAGCCGTCGTTTCGTATTCCTTGTACACATAAGCCGCCATCCCTTCCGGAGGCTTTCCGCCTGGGATTGCCGCGATCAGATTAACAACGCTCACGATATCGTCCGGACGTTCGGTAACAACAGCACCGCCGTCGGTGTATTCCTTGAAGCGGGCGCGAACAACGCGTTCCATTTCACGGCTGACTTTGCTGATCGACTGAGTCGGTGTTTCCGCAATATGCCCCGGCAGAATGTCGTGGTTAATTTTGCCGAGGTATTCCACGGACTTGATGCCGAGGAACAGGACGGCCAGCAGCAGCGTACCGGACAGGAACTTTCGTGCCTTCGCAAAGTCCTTCTGAGCCATCGCTTCATGAGCGACCACGACCATATAGCTGGAGACAATCAGCACAAAGGTATTCACACCGCCCAGAAGCACGTTGATGTGAGTGTCTTCAGAACTTACCGGCCAGCCCTTCGAACCCAGTCGGAGTACAATGTACGATCCGATGAATGCGGTGAAGAACATGATTTCTGTGCCAAGAAAGAGCCACATTCCGAGCTTTGAGTTCGGAATGGGAATCCCCATCTTCAGTGCCGCAGGTTTTGCTGAATGTGACATGGCGTTCAAGAAAATTCCAAAGGTCAGCCCCACCGAAGTGAGACCATCAGAAACTAGGAAACAAGACGCAGGTAATCGGCCACAAGGCAAATCAACAACGCTGGAAGGCAAATCAAAGAGCCGACCATCAGTTGTCGGGCTCGCACATTTGTTCGTGAGATCGAAAAGCGGGCCGTTAACCACAGATAACCAAGCGATAAAATCAGGGCCGCCGCAAGATATCCAGTGCCAGCCAGCCCGACAAAACGCGGCAGGCAACTCACAGGCACAAAGGCGACCGCATACACGAGAGCAATCCAGCCGGCTCGTGCACCGTTATCGCTGAACGAGGGCAACATTTTCAATCCGGCATTTTCGTAGTCGTCGCGATAGATCCAGCCAATCGCCAGAAAATGCGGGAACTGCCAGACAAAAAACAATCCAAACAACGCCAGCGATTCCAACCCCGGATTGCCGCCCGCGGCAAACCATCCCAGCACGGCCGGCATCGCTCCTGGAACAGCACCGACAGTCGTGCATAGAGCACTGGATCGCTTCAAAGGCGTGTAAAGCAGAACATAAGTCAGCATGGTGAGATACGAAGCAACGCTGGTCAACGTGTTGACGTAAATCGCCAAAACGACAGCACCAAAGATTGAAATCCCAATCCCAAACGTCGCCGCTTCTGAACGTGACACTCGGCCGCTGGCTACCGGTCGGTCGACCGTGCGATTCATGCGAGCATCAGTGCGAGATTCAATCACCTGATTCAGAACGCTGGATGCAGCGACCAGGCAACAAATGCCAACCACAGCCACACACATGACCGACCAGCTGATCGTAATGGGAGAGGCCAGTACAAAGCCGGCCATGACTGCCACAGAAGACATCACGAGGATTCGAGGCCGAACCATCTGGCGATAATCGGCAAATCGCTGAGCCAGCAAACTGGTCCGCGCTTTGCTGCCAGTTCCTTCGACGGAAGCGTCAGATGTAACAGTGATCGGAGATGCGGAACTCATGCCACCGTCCCCCGATCCGCCAGCGTTGGCAAATCCATGTTTAACCCGCGTAAGCAACCCGCCTGATAAAGTTTCAGCACTGAAACTGCAGCGGCAACAGTGGACGACAGCAAAAACATTCCACCAACGGTGTGCATGGAACAGACAATCGCCTGAGACATGGAGCCTGACGTGGCCACATATCCAATAACTGGTAAACCAAATCGAGTCAGATAAGACCCGGCTCCCAGCAGCAGTTGAAGACATAGTGCGCCACACACAGCAACGCCGCAACGACGAAGCAGAACACTGTCAGCTCGAAGCAGAAAGAACGTCGCAAGCGAAGCAACAAGGCCCGTAATCGCTGCTCCGGCGAGATGCTCGTTGAGCATCATGTGCAGATGCCGCAAAAGCCCGCCCAGGAAATACTGTCCAAGCACAACCAACGGAGTGACGGCAACTAAAGCTGCTCCGGTTGCACCGAATCTCTTATCCGAAGTCGCAGTCCATTTTGCCCAGGCCGACGAGCACAGCAATCGGAAAAGGACACACAAGCTGAAGAACCCTGCGCCTGTGATGCTGTGCGTCATGGCCAGAACCTGTCGATCAAGCACAACGCGAGCCCCGCCGAGCAGCCCCTGTACAATCACTGCGATTAAAATACTTGTGACGAACAACCTGACCCAGCCAGGCCCAAATTTCCAACCGGCAAATGCCAGCGCAATGCTGACGAAACCAATCAGCATCCCGGCAAGCCGATGACCGTGCTCAACAAACTTGTCCGGGTTCGCAGCGAAGTCACTGAACCAAGGATAAAGCAGCATGTTCTGACCGTCGGAAGACGGCCAGTCGGCAAACGCCATGCCCGCCTTCAGCGTCGTAACAAGCGCACCCATGCTGATCGGAAGCAGCGCCACAAGACACGTGGTCGTGGCGAGCTTTCGTACAAGCGGGTGAACTGTGACATGCTGATCAGACACTGGACTCTTTCTGGAGTACCTAAACTTTAGTGGACGTGTCCTGAACTTTTCTTGAAGCCTGCTGGAGGCGGTGAAGTCTGCAGGATGAAGTCCTGGCCCATTGCCTCGGCTTCCGGCGAAGAATACTCGTACGGGCCACGATAGCACACAGGTGGCTCGTCAAAGTTTCCGTGGCCAGGAGGAGACGGGGCTGACCACTCGAGCCCGTTGGCTCCCCATGGATTGCGGCCGACTTTCTTGCCAAAGAAGAAGCTGTAGGCGAAGTTTCCGAGCAAAAGAAACTGCGCAAATCCCATGATAATTGCGGAGATCGTCATGAACTGATTCATCGGAAGCAGGTGCTCCAGGTAGCCGTGCAGATAAGGGTCCGCGTAGCGCCTTGGCATGCCAGCGATTCCCAGCAGATGCATCGGGAAGAATGTTCCATTCATGCCGATGAACGTCAGGGCGAAATGAAGCTTCTGAACGCCATCGTTCATCTCACGGCCGAACATCTTTGGATACCAGAACTGAATCGCAGCAAAGACTCCAAAGAGCGTTGCACCGAACAGGACATAGTGGAAGTGAGCGACAATGAAGTAGGTGTCATGGAAGTAAATATCCACAGGAACAGCGGCCATGAAGATCCCGCTCAAGCCGCCGACCACGAACAGGGAAACGAACGCAGCACAGTTTAGAAAGACCGCATTGAATTTGATATTGCCGTCCCAGATTGTTCCGATCCAGTTGAATACCTTGATCGCTGAGGGGAGAGCGATCATCATCGTGGATGTCATGAAGGTCATGCCGAGTGCCGGGTTCATGCCACTCGTAAACATGTGGTGTCCCCACACGATAAAGCCCAGACCGGCAATGGCCGCCATCGAATAAACCATCGGCTTGTAACCGAAGACTGGCTTCCGGCACATACAGGCCAACATGTCAGAAACCATTCCCATCGCAGGCAGCAGCATAATGTAAACCGCTGGGTGCGAGTAAAACCAGAACAGATGCTGCCAAAGCAAAGGCTGCCCACCGCCCACGGTTGGGGCAGCGTTGTTGACAACAATCCCGGCGGGAATGAAGAACACCGAGTGAATGTCCGTCGGGAGTAGACTGCTAAGGCGGTCAAACACCAGCATGAAGCCGGCTGCCGTCAGAACTGGCAAAGCGAAAGACTGCAGGATTGCTGTAATGAACATTGACCAGATCGTCAGTGGCATGCGGAACAGAGTCATCCCGGGGGCTCGCATGTTGATGATGGTCGTCATGTAGTTGACAGACCCCATCATTGATGAAACACCCACAAGCGTGAGTCCAAAAAGCCACCACGTCTGGGCATTACCGGAGCTCGGGGACGCCTGAGCGAGATCGCTTAGCAACGGGTAAGAAGTCCAGCCGTTGCCCGGTCCCGCGGTGGCTCCACCAGCGACAAAGCTAAACGCAAAGCAAAACATCGCTGGCCACATGAACCAGTAGCTGAGCATGTTTAGAATCGGAAACGCCATATCATCCGCACCGATCTGGAGGGGAATCAAAAAGTTTCCAAACGCACCCGCGAGGATTGGGATGATCACCAGAAAGATCATGACCGAAGCATGCATCGTGAACAGCATCGTATAGAACTCAGGGCTGATCTGTCCGCCTTCGTTCTGGAAGAGACCGAACAGACTGCCAACGATCGGCATGCTGCCCCACGGGAACGCCAGTTGCCAGCGAACCGCAAGCGCGAGTGCCCCGCCGACCATCAGCATCAGCATCGTCGTGACCAGGAATTGGATCCCGATCACCTTATGGTCGGTGGAGAAAACGTACTTCGAAAGGAAGCTCTGCTCATGGTGTCCATGAGAATGATCGTCAGCGTGGCCGTGTGTACCAATCGCAGGAGAGACAGTTGCCATGACAACAAACCTTAGTAACTCTGAAAGCAGCTGAAGTGCTGCTGATTAAACTCAGGAGAAAAGATTACTCTTCGGTTTCCGCTGGAGCGTCTGCGACGCCATCTTCGTTCTGTGCGGCTTCAAGATCCGTCATGTACTTTTGCACGGACGCCTCTGACCCCGCGACAATGCGAGCCTTCATCTTGTAGTGACCCCAACCACAGAGTTCAGCACAGACGAGTTCGTATTCTCCCGCCTTTTCCACTTCGAACCAAATGGGAATGATAAGGCCAGGAACTGCATCCTGCTTGACTCGCAGTTTTGGCGAGAAGAAAGCATGCTGAACATCCTGTGTCCGAAGGTTAACCATGACTGGCTGCGACACCGGAACATGAAGTTCGTTGACGTAGTACAGGTCGCCCGACTGGGCCTCCGTTGCCAAGGTTGTCCCGGGCTTTGGATACCGAATTCGCCATTCGAACTGACGAGCCATCACTTCTGCAATCGGAGCCCTGCGAGCCTCATCCGGGAACTTCGAGATCACTCGAATGTTGGCCAGAACCTCAAGCTGCGTGAGCGAGATGAAAACCAGAATGAACGAAGGCACGATCGTCCAAATGATTTCCAGCTTATGGCTGCCGTGGGAGAACATGGCTTTCTCGGTCGACTTCTTCGTGGCCCCACGCCAAAGAGCATAGCCCATTACTGCCTGCGTCGCTATAAAGGTCAGCGCCACAATAAACAGGATCAAGTAAAACAGCCCGTCAATCTGATGACCAAGACTGGACATCGGCTTACTTGGGAACCACCATCCGCGCGATGGAGCAATCCAGCAGACGTACAGCGCGACCACCGGCCAGAAGATAAAAAACAGTGCCCAAAATTTCTTCACAGTCAGACTCCAGACAGGTCAATCCTGCAGGGGTAAATGCATGGCTTAATAACTAAGGAGCAACGGCAGCCGCGACAGGCGCCGAAACAGGCGCCGCAACACCCGTCGCACCGGGCTCCGATTCAAACGGGATGCTCAGCACATAGTTCACGATATGCCAGATCTCCTCGTGAGGTGTATTCTTGAACGATGGCATTCGCGAGCCCTTGATGCCCGCGTGAATGCGACCGAACAAATCAATCGGCCTGCGACCGCCGCGGTAAATTCCGGTCTGCAGATTTCGCGGCTGATTCAGATTGTCCCAAACGTCATGCAGTCCAGGCTCATTGTACATCTCGTTAGTAATCGGATTCTTCTCGAATGCGATCGTCTGCGGACCATTCCCGGCTCCGTCGACACCGTGGCAGTCGGCACAATTCAATGTCTTGCTGAGATACAGTTCACGTCCACGACGGCGAGATTCAGGAGAATCGGGAACACGGGCCACGCTTGGAATTATCAAAGCCTCTGGAGTATTTGCAACAGACCATTGCTCTGCCAGTTCATCACCCAGCTCAGTAGCCGTATCGGGTAGATCAGCTGCCAAAAATTCCCTTAGTTCTGCAACAATCTCAGTGCGATTCTCGCCATCGGCAACGCGGCTTTGAGCTGCCTTCGCCGAATAATCGCCGGCCAGCTCATTCACAAGCTTTCGTTCATACTCACCACGCAGCGACAGGAAACGAACATACTCAACGATCGCATGCAGTTCATCATCCGTCAGCAACAGGAACGACGGCATATAGGTTCCTGGAATACCGTATCTCAAAACCCGAGCCAGATCATCGCGGCTGACCTTCGACATGTCGTTCGTCGAGGTAAACTTAAACACACCGTGACGATAATCGCGAGGCCGAGGATTCAGATATTCGGCAGTCGGCCCATGACCGTCGCCGGAGGCGCCGTGACAATGACTGCAATGTCGCATGTACAGGACGCGGCCGGATCGCAACACCCCACCTCCGTCGAGGGCACAGAGATCACCAGCCATCGGTTGTTTTGTGGGTGCAGAAGCCAGAACAGCTTCCCCGGTTTCAGCATCCCAGCCTGATACAGCAATGGTCTCGCCAATGCATTCACCGGTGATGAATTCCAAAGCCTTCGGAGCCTCCGGCAGAGCCACTCCTTCTTCAACCGCCAGCTTGACTTTGAACTGATCGTTCTCGGTCACGATCTCAGACACACTGGCCTGAGTCCCACCGAAGTCGACAGGCAGTTTCAACCAGGCCTTCAGGTTTTGTGGATTTCCGAAGCGATCATCCAGCAATTGCTTCACGCCGAGAACGCCGGGCGCATCGTCTGCTTCGCCCGGAATGCCGTCCTGGGCTTCCGGCATCAGCGACGTCGTTCGTTCGCTGTACACGAAAGATGAGTCATTGTTTGAGCAACCTGTCACAGCAAAAACTGCCAGCAGGCCGACCCATGATAACTTATTCAGACTGGGAGTCAGTGACATTCCCAAAACCTCAGCTCGTCTAAAAACCACAGAAGCCAAAAGAAAGCCGCCCATTACAACTTCAACTTATCGGCGGATAACTCAATCTGCATGTCGGTTTCACCACCTGGCTGAATATCCACAACCAGTTTACGTTCCACAAAGTTGCCATCGACCGCTTCATGCCACACCGTGAAAGTGTGTTTTCCGGCAGGAAGATCGGCGATCGTAAAGCCACCATCCGCGTCAGTGACAGCCGCAAAGGGGTGATCCAGCGGAAGGTGATAGGCAGTCATCCAGGTATGATAGTCGCATTTGACTGACAACGGCTGAGCCTCGGATTTGCGATACACAAACTCAAGCTTCCCCTCACGATCGCCAGGAGCCACTCCTGAGTTCACACCCTGATTCTTATTCGGGTAAGTGTGAGTATTGTGAGCCACGGAATCGTCGCTCAGCACCTTAACCGTCTGACCGGTCGGAATCACAACGCAATGGGGAAGGAATCGGCAGTTTTTCTGATCGAAGAGAAACGGGTCAGCCGGTGGTTCCAGAGACTTAAAGTTCTTAGGAGCCTTCGGAAGATAGATAAACACGTTGGCAACGCCGTTGCCATTGCCCACTACCAATCGCTCATCCGGAACATCGACCGCTGCGCAGACTTCTTTATCTTTTACATCAGCGCCCATGGCGATCAATGGTGGTAAACCTGCACCACCACCAACCAGCACGACTTTGCCAGTGAACGTTCCTGGCGATGCCACTTCGATAGGCTCATCCGCCACGTCGCCGACACTTTCCGCAGCCGCACCGGTTGTCTCCGCAGGAACAAATGTGACTTCGGGCACAACATAGGCGCCTCCGCTATATTCCGAGCAACCCGCGAAGGACGCCAGCAAACCAAGAACCAGAATTTTGTTTGAACTCTTCATGACTCTTCCAGCAGACCAGGACAGTCTTAGACGTCCGATTGAGACACCAGACAACCAACCCTCATCATTCTTCAGCACCAGCCGCGTTATCCGACTTTGCACTGTCCGCTGGAGCCGCCTCCCCGGAAGGCGCCGTCGGCGGAGCATAGGATGTCGGACCAAGATCTTCCATCAGACGTGTGTAGTTCAACAGCGCGTCACGAGTCGCGTTGATCTGTGCATCCGGGTCACCGTTGAACATATCAGGGAACTGTGTCGTATTGTTCTTCGGATAGTTAACCGGCATTGAAGTGTAAGGAGTAATCCAGGTTGGCTTATAGAGCCACAATTTCAGCCAGTCAGCTCGCAGACGGTTCTGAACGACGTTCAGATTCGGTCCCTGGATATCCTTCGCTGGGTCAGAAACCTTGAATTTCCGGCCACCCAAAGAATGGCACTTCACACAAAGTGGTCCGTTGAGTAACTTCCAGGACTCTTTGAGGTACGAGCCGTCTTCGCCAAGTAAACCTGCATGAACCAACTCACCTTCCGTCGTGGCAAGATAATCTACATTTGAAGGAGCGTTTTCCTGATAAGGGAACGGTGCTCCGTCAAGGGCTGCGAAGTAGTTCGCAAGAATCTTCGCTTCTTCAACGCTCATGTTAAACCGTGGCATCCGCAGGACAGTTGTGTAGCGAATTTTGGTAGGCTCCAGGAGGAACTGGTACAACCATGGAGTCTGGACTTTGAACCCTTCCTGATAAAGCGGCGGCGGTGAGGCCTGCCATGCCAACGAACGATTGCCGCCCGTCTTGCTTTCCATCAGATTCTCAACCAGCCATTCGGCAAACGCACCCCCGCGAGGCTCGGTGTATTTCACCATCTGAGCGTCCGGAACAATCAGGCGGGACCCTGGCAGCATACGCTTCATGTCTTCACCGGTACCAAAGTCCGCCGTGGCCCAAAGGTCAAAGCCGTGCTCTCGGAACTCCGGATCTTCTTCTGGATCTGGCCGCGATGCGATCAGTCCATGCACGGTTGCAAAGTGAAGCGTCTTCTTTTCATCGTCAATCACCACCTTGCGTGTCTCACCTGTGAGTGCCTGCTGAGGAGGACGCATCTTCAGCAACAACTCCAGACCATTCTCGTGGTCGGCCGCAGAGATCTCCGTAGCCGTGATCTGCTCAAGGTCAGCAGCGAAGGTGATGGCAGGCAGATCAACGATGTGGCAACCAGTGCAGTTGTACTTGGCTAATAAAAATTCGCCTTCGATACGGTTCTTTGCTCGTTCATCCGGCGTGTACACGTACTCCTCAGCCGGAGGGTCAGCAACCAACCCGAGAACAAACGTGGCAATCGCTTCGATCTCATCTTCTTTCAATGGGAACTTAGGCATCCGGAGGCGTTCGTCATATCCCTTAGTTTCCGTCTTCTGGTAATCATAGCTTCGTGGAGCACGCAGCTTCTGCCATGCGAAACCGGCACGTCCATGTCGCTGTATGCTGTCGTAGAAGAACGACGCCGACATTTCCTGGGCTTCTTCTTCCTCTGTAAACAGCCCTGCCTCTGTTCCGCCCGCTTCTGCTTTCTGATTTGCTGTCAGCACTCGTTCAGTCGTTGAGGCAAACTTGCTGTCAGCAGGTTCACCATGGTGATGGAGGAATTCTTCAATATGCTCAAAACCAAGCTTGCTGGTGTCCTTCCGACCCCAGTCCTGAAGGGCAACGCCAATTGGCCGTGAGAGTTCGTAACCTGGCATGTCGTGGCACGCATAACAGCCGTAACGAGCAATCGTCTTCCGACCTACGTATTCCAGCTTCTTCTGATGCCATGCAGCTGGATCCGCCACGGCAACGCCGTCTTCGGAAGCCAAAGCCTGCTCATCACCTACAACATCAGCCTTCTTCTGCGGGAATGAACCCGAAGAAATGATGCCACGAGCTGCGGATTTGCTGAATCGCGTCTTTTCAAGATACAAGCTGACTAGGTTGTCCAGTTCTTCGTCGTTGACTTCAACGGCTGGGTAGACGCCGGGCTCGCCCTGACTCAACAGAAACGCCGCAATGTCCGCCGCAGGATCGATCTCCGTCGTGCCATCAACGTCGAGGTACGCATCGAGATAAAGATTTGGCATGCGTGTGCGTTTGTGATAACGCTCGGGTTCCCGAATCCATGTGTAGAGCCAGTCGCTGGACGACGCGTCGTCAGAATTTCGTAAAATTTTCAGATGGATGTCTGAGATGTTCGGACCAAAATCAGCGGTATTACCCGGGACTGCAGTGTGCTGATGGCAGGCCATACATCCACGTTCTGAAAACAGCTTCTTGCCACGTTCCACATCCGCAACATACCCGTCTTTTGGCGCGAGCAGGTCAATCGGCTGTGACGCTCCCAGCAGCACTGCAGAAATTCCGGCCAGTTCCGCTGCCTCAAACTGCTTCGTATGCTGCGCATCGTCCTTACCAAGGTGGTCGGCCAATGCAAAGAACTGTGGCATCTTTGTGGAAGGACGGAACCGCTGTGGAATTTCGGTCCAGTACTCAATCCACGAGGCTGTCGTCTTGGACGCAATATGTCTCAGGCTTGGGCCGACCTTTCGCATTTTTCCAGCGACCTGAGTTGGGTCGGCTGCAATACGAGTGGCCTCCTCCTCCGTCTGTGGCTCCAAACGCATGTCCGGGCCAATCGCTACACCAGCGTCGAAACCATACATTTCATGACAGCCATAACAGCCGTACTTTTGAATGAGCTGGTAGCCCTTGAATACCTTTGGAGCCGAAGCACCAAATTCCGGATTCACGCCCAATTCAGTCACCGAGTGATGGCACTTGATACAAGTCGACTCGGCAAACCGAGACGGCTGCATTGGGTACTCCCAAAAGTGATTTGGATGGAACCCGTATTCTCCGTGCCATTCGTGCGCAATGTGCGGATCGTTTGGAGTGTGTTCAGCATTTCCAAAGCTGGTGCCGGAACCTTGTCCGTCATGACAGATGGTGCATCCGAACTTCGCGACCGGATGAGGGCTTGAAGCCGTGCAAAACAGAGCTGTGTTCGGGTGCGTCGAATAAGGCTGAGGAAACTTATCTTCCTTGACCCAGTCTTCGACATTCGCAGTCGTCGGGTGACCGGCAGGGAAAGCTGGTCCGCCAGTGCCAGAAGTCCTGTCGATGTTCTGGTGACAGGAACGACAACGATCGAAGCGAGCGATTTCAGCCATACCCAGCGTCTGCGACAGTCTGGGCATCCAATCCTGAACGATGCGAAGATGCGAATTGAACCCATCAATGACAGGCAGTTCCATCATCGCTCGCTTCCAGCTGGAAACCAGATTCGATGGTTCGATCTTCTCGACGGCTGCACGAACACGTTCGGCTTCGAAATTCAATTTCTCACGTTCCGCCACAAGAGCGTCATAGTCAGCGGTGATCGCCTTCACATCGTTGTTCTTAATAGCAAGGGCAGCCTTAGCGGCATCCAGATCCACCCTGGTGGCATCGGACAGATCCTGCTTCGCTCGATAGGCATCGAACCGAGCCTGGAACTGATCCGCTGGCAATGCATCGCGAACAGCGAGGTCATATTGAGCGCGTGCTTCGTCACGATCCGAGTTCTTAAACTTCAGCTCGATTTCAAGAGCATCCACCTTTCGCTGCAGAGATTCCTGCTCGGCAAACAAATCTGCATCGGTTTTTCGCCGCTCTTCCAGCGCCCTGGCGGCTTCTTCCACCTGAGCCTCGAGGGCAGCCTGCTGTTGTTTAAACTCAGCAGACTCAATAATGCTCAGGTCGGCCTTCCGAACTGTCGCATCGAGTTTGAAGTTTGTCCGCTGATAAACCTTCCATTCGTCAGCCTGGTCCTGTTTCATCATGACGATGACAGACGCAAGCAAAAGAACGGAGCTAGCGGCAAAGACCACATTCAGGGTCTTTTGATTCCAACGGAAATTATCAGTGGCTGGCATGAGACTTTGGCTGGGCCTTCTGCCCGTCCTCAGTGGTTTTCAGAAACCGGAGACCTGACACTGGAACGGCCCAGCATCAGATGTTGAAGAAGTATTCAGGAATACCGACGATGTACTTCAAAGCAAACGCCCATCGGAGCAACATCTTGATTGGGAGAATCGCCATCCACAGAATGAGATTCGAGAAGACGAGGAATCTGAGCACTCCCATTCGTACAAAGTATTTTCGCAGAATCGTCAGTCCAAGAATCGGAGGAAGAATCGCGAAGTAACCAAGAGTCAGCAGGATGCCTGGAGATTCTCGCAAAAGAATGTCACCAACGGACGATCCTTTTGGAATTGCCAGCCCAAGTCCGTTCCAGAAGAACTCGCTTAGGTTCACGTTGTTCGCGGCCTCCACCTTGTGAACATCCCAGTACTCATAGATACCGAAGAAGTTCCAGTTCGGTCCGCGGAGGAATGTCCCCAGAACAATCAATGCAACCCACAGTGGCAGAAACCCAAATAGATATGTCGTCACCGCAAAGGAGCGCTGTTTAAATGAGTAGTAGCCGTTGCCAAGCTTGTTAAAGTCGATGTACGGAACAGCCATCAACCCACCGAGAATGATGCTCGGCAGTACCACACCCGCCAACCACGGGTCGAAGTAAACAAGCATCTCCTGCAGTCCGAGGAAGTACCACGGAGCCTTCGAGGGGTTCGGTGTTTTGACCGAAGAACCCGGTTCTTCAAGCGGTGCCTTAAGAGCAATCCCCCAGAAGATCAAAACGGCTGACAGAACGACCATGCAGATCAGTTCTGTGTAAACCAGATCTGGCCACACAAGAACCTTTTCGTTGTTTTCCTGCTCGAACAGCGGGCGTCCCTGTTCAATCCGGCGATCGTTATCCACAGCACGTGTGAAATAGATCCACGTGAAGAACGCAACAATGAACAGCATCGCAACGATCGGGACGTTGTCCGGCTTCCCGACGATCTGCCGGAAGTCATAGTCACTGAGACTCAGTCCCATGAAAATCAGAGACAAGTTCAGCAGAACCCACGCGACTGTTGGCTTCGTCCACCATTCTCGCGCCTGGATCATGAAGAACAGACCAACGATGGAGAGAAAAAAGTAAAACACCGGATTCGAAAACCATGCGTCAAAGAAATCCTTGAACGCTGACGGCATCGAAACCAAAAATCCTTCTACCGGATAAGTGAAGTGGTAAAAGGACAACATCATCACAATCGATGTGTAGGTTGCCCACAGTGTCGCTTTGGGGATTCCGTTGCGGAATTCACCGTCCAGCTTGTAACTGCGAACAGTCCACACCAGGTTCACAAGGAACACCAGCAAATAAAACCAGCCAAGGCCGATCAGAACGCTGGGTGTAAGATCGGGATGAGAATTCAACATTGACTATGCCCGGCGAGAAGTACACCAATTTCCCAGGAACAACAGATGACACCACGATTCCTGCACCGCAGGAAACAGCCTAAAGCGGCTGACTGATTCCGCCGTCCTTGCGGACACGCCAGAAGTGAATGGCAATCAATCCGCTCACGACAATAGGAATCGCAACGCAGTGAAGAATGTAGAAGCGATTCAAAGTGGCTTCGCCCACGAAACGACCACCAAGAAGCAAAAACTTCGCGTCAGACGCATTTGTGATAAGTTCATAACCACTTGTATTGAATAACTGAAATCCAGGGCCTTCGGTACCAAGCCCCGGAGTCGCCTTTGCCATATTGGAACCCACGGTAATAGCCCAAATGGCCAGTTGGTCCCACGGCAAAAGATAACCGGTGAACGACAACAGCAGGGTCAGCACTAGCAGCAATACACCGATCACCCAGTTGAATTCTCGAGGGGGTTTGTAGCTGCCGGTTAAAAAGACGCGGTACATATGCAGCCAGACAGTGATGACCATCGCGTGAGCACCCCACCGGTGAATTTCTCGCATGATGCCAAGCGTCTGCACATCGCGCAGGGCCTGAATGTCATAGAACGCCCAGTCCAATGTTGGGCGATAATAAAACATCAACAGAACGCCTGTGAGAGTCTCCACCAGAAACAAAAAGAAAGTGATTCCACCCATACACCACGTGTATGAAAGTGCAATCCCCTGCTGTTTGATCGAGACGGGATGCAAATGAAGGAAGAAGTTTGTCAGCATTACAACGACGCGATTACGTCGATCGGTTGGAGCCGGATGCCGAAAAACACTCTTCCAGATCTGTGAGTTACGAATGTAATCGCCTACAGACACCTTCAGATCCTCAGACGAAGCCGCAAATCCAACAGGACCGCAGCAGCCCAAAACGAAACAAAAACCGCACTGACGAGCAGCCTCGTCTTACGCAGTACGCAACACAAGCAATGCTAGGCCACACCGACATATGACGACGGATTCGCCCACTGGCCAAGTTCCTTCTGGAACTTAACGCTCTTGTCCACTTCCAGCATCCCGTCTTCAGCCAGCCGCAAACCCACTCGTTCAAGAGGACGAGGAGCCGGACCTTCGAAGTTGACACCGTTCTTATAAAATCCCGAACCGTGGCAAGGGCATTTAAATTTCTGCTCGCCTTCAAGCCAGTTCGGTGTACAGCCAAGATGAGTACACACGGTACTCAACGCGTAGATCATCTGAGCCCCATCAACTTCACCATTCACGATCCAAACATTGAACTGAGCCTGCCATTTGGTGGAAACTGTTCCCGGCGAGTAATCGTTTGGCGGACCAATCTTAAACTTCGTCGGTGGTTCAACCAGGACATTCGGCATCATGAAGCGAGCGACCGCGAGGCCCGATGCCGTGAGCGAACCCACGAACGCCGACCAGGCAATGAACACGGGCGAAAGAAGAACTGCAAATATGTCTTCAAGGAAAGACCGACGAGCGACCTCGGGAGTTGCGGCTTTACTGGCCGGTGCCTTTGCTGACAATGGCTTCGCAGGCAGCACAACCTTTGGAGGAGTTGGCACCCCTTCCGATGACGAGCGGATTGCTTTGATCATATCCGCAGGAGACATCCCGGGCGCAACTGTCTTTACTTCTGTTTTCGCAACCGGAGCGGAAGCAACAGGCCCAGCCGCAGGAGCGGCGGCCAATGCAGCACCCGATTTTGCTCGGATCGCAGCCATGATATCGGCTGGACTTTTCGCGGCACCCGCAGTAGCGGCCGGCGTTGCAACAGAAGCAGCAGCGACAGGCTTTTTAATCGCCGCCAGAATACTGGCCGTTCCGGCAGGAACCGCCGCAGGCTTCGGAGTTGCAGGGGCAGCAGCAGCCGCATTTGGGACATCGGCCAACGGCTGTCCGGGCGTTGATTCTGCGGGAGGCTCAGTTGCCGATGCAGCTGCAGCGTTCTTGGCGCGAATCTTCGAAAGGATGTCGTTTGTTGAGGGCTTTGGATCTGTCATTCAACCCTGCCAGACAACAGAAAGGATTTGGTGGTTCCGAAACCAGAGCAGGCAATGGAACACAACTTGATTGAGTGATCGTGAGTTATCTTTAGCAACCTGAGAAGGTCGCTGAGTGATTCTGTCTCTCCTCTTTCGGACTGGCAAGGCGGCCAAAAGTACACGGGTTTCTTTTCTCGAAGGCAGGAAGGTCCTGTGCGGTTTTCCGTTGCTCGGGAACCCGATAACCTCTCGCAACCTGCGCAGGCTGCGTTTTGAGCAGCCCAACAAGCCAGATCGTTCACTTTCTGAATGCGTAAGCGGCGGTGTTTTCGTCTCCAGGCTTTCTCAAGATCTTGAGTTCGCCAACGCTTTGCGTGTTCTGACTCAAGTTTGGTCATCGGCAAACTGTGACATTTGCAGCAGGTTTTGGAGATTACCGCTGACCTGTGTCCATCAACTGATTGTTCTGTTCTGGCTTACATTGGCATGCCACTGTTGCCGCTTGAGAAGAGCTGTGTGTAGAATCAGCAAAGTGCTGCGGTTTGAAAGTGGAGTCACGATATGGCTCGTTATGGCGATGCGAACAACTTCTGGCGATTGTGCCGCGGTCCAGCGAATTGGTTTACCTTTCGCTGCCCGGACGAGGTAGTCGTTCGCCAAAATCAGACTCTCATTGAGCTGCGTCATAGTTCGGAAGACGCTCCCCTCACCGACCCTGCCAACGCAACTCCATCGTCGGATGACGCCGAGAGCAATGACCGGTCGATGCTGTCCATGGTGACGTGGTGGGACGATGCAGACACGGATGCAGCTCGGAGACCCTCACCGGATTTGACTCTGCTTTTTCCGCAGGTCGTTGCTCTTCGTCCGGAACAGTCGCTGAATATCTCTTCTCAGAACGAAGTCTGGAGCGGTGTCTCGCGCCGCCCGCGAACTGGCTGCTGGCTTTCTCGCGTGTTCGGCCGAAAGCCTCAGTATTCCTGGCGACTATGGACTCTTCGCCGCGGTCGACTGACGATCGTGGCCACCATGCAGTCGGCCGACAGTGAACCTCTGGACCCAAAAGTTCTTCAGACCTGTGAACGAATTCTGGAGACTCTTGAGATCGCCGAACAGCCGGCCTGGCCACCAGACGTTTTCATGAAACAGGTCATCGAACTGGCTCGTCAGAGCTTTCCTTTGCTGCAAACCGCTGCGACTCGCGGATTCTCGTTGCGCCTCGGACATTCGGAGATCGGTCTTTCGAATTTCTATCGCATGTATCTGCAGGAACCTGAACGTTTTCGCCGAATCGTCCTGCCGGCTCTGACCACAATGGTTCGACTTCAGGAGCTCGGCCCGGATCAGTTGGTTCCGGCGCTCGATGAGATTCGCGATCACATTCTGCCCATGCTTTCGGCCGAAGATGATGTGCGGATTGACGAGCGCGTCAATATGCCGTGGGTTGGCGGTTTGTCCGTCGGATATGTTGTGGACGAAGATGATTCCTACAGATACGTTCACAAGGCGATGCTGGAGAACTGGAAATTATCGCTCGACGAACTGCATGAACTCGCGATTCACAATCTTCAACAGTATACCGCAGATAATCCGCTGGAACTCACGATGGTCGGTGATGAATCAGATCCCCGAATGCTGATGCCGGTGAAGGCCGATGCCTACAACTGTTCACGTATTCTGGATCCAGGATTTCATCATCATCTCAGAGATCTGTTTGGGCCCGAATTAATCGTCGGGGTTCCCAATCGTGACTTCTTTGTCGCGGTGACGCTGAAGGATCGCGCACTCATCGAACAGGTGCGGTCGCGTGTGAATGAAGATTTTGCCACCATGCATCACCCGCTGACGCGACGGCTGCTTGTCGTCTCTGCGGATGGAGTCAGTGAGTACTGTGAAGCCTGACGAACCTCCGTCGCCTGAACTTCGTGTCGCCTTCATCGGCGGCGGGTCTGGCGGACATCTATTTCCGGCGATTGCGGCAGGCCATTCTTTATTGAGTCTTCATCCCGGCGCCAAGCTTCGGTTCCTGTGCAGCAGCCGGCCGGTCGACATGCAGGTTCTGGCGACCGCAGAGTGGCCCGCAGAAGTCGCGCAGGCTGTTCCCTATGTCAGAATGGCCGCGCGGCGTGGAGTGCTGTATCAACTTGCATTGCTGCCGGAGTGGATTCAGGGATATCGAACCGCCAGGCGAACGCTGCTGAGTTTTCGGCCTCACGTTGCCGTGGGTGTCGGTGCCTCCGCAAGTATTCCTGGAATGCTGGCGGCAAATCGGCTCAAAATTCCTCTCGTCCTGATGGAACAGAATACGATTCCCGGTCAGGCCACGCGAGTTCTGGCTCAATGGGCAAAGTTGACGCTCGCTGGAATGCCTTTTCAAATGCAGTCAGCAAAAACATGGCCCTCCGAATTAAAGGTCACGGGAACTCCTGTGCGTTCTGAAATATCTCGCTTGCGAGCAGCTCCGCGGGATCTCTCGGGACGGTCGCGGCTGCTGATTCTGGGCGGCAGCCAGGGATCGGCATCGGTTAATCGTCTGGTGCTGGAAGCTCTGGCCGATGAGCACTGTGTTCCATCGGACTGGCAGATTATTCATCAGACCGGCGAATCGCAGGTGAAGCAGGTTGCCGCCGAGTACGCTCGACGCGGCCGCACGGCGACAGTGCTAAGCTTTCTTCCCAATCTGCCCGAACTGCTCGCCACAGCGACAGTCGTGGTCAGTCGAGGAGGCGCGGGGACTCTGCAGGAGCTGGCTTGTGCCGGAACTCCTGCAATTCTGATCCCCTTCAGTCATGCGGCGGCCAATCATCAGCTCGCAAACGCCCAGCGACTCGCGGCCAACGGTGCCGCCGCACTTGTCGAAGAGACGTCGAATGACGCCGGCCTGCAGCTGAGGCAACTCCTGAACTCGTTCGTCAACAGCGCCCAAATCCGGGAAAAATATCGCCTCGGGATTGGTCAGTTCGCAGCCCCGGAGGCCGCAGATGTTTCAGCAAGTTTAATTAGTGAAGTCGCTGGCTTTCATTTGCAATAGCTGGTTTCTTCGGCGGGTCGGCAGAGATGTGAGTGGAAGAGTTTTACCGCGGATAGCACGGATTTCGCTGATAAAAGCAGATAATGCCAGGCCCATCGGAGGGCCTGCACAGGGACACCGAATGCGTGGAAAAATCCACAGTCGGCCATTGGTTTCTGCTGCGCAGGAGTGTTCTGTTGCGCGCCGCAAGACAAATCATCGTGAGACAAAAACAGCCGGGCATTGAAACTGGCTCGATTTCAGCAAACAATGTGGACGCAACACGAGTGGTCCATCGGGAGTCTCGTGCAAGATTCAGTTCTATCCGTCTGAGTTCAAGGAGTTCTGTGTTATGTCCTTTCGTCATGTGATCTCGTTCAGCCTTTGCGCTTTGGTAAGCGTGTCTGGTTCTTTGTCAGGTCTTGCTGTGCAGGCGGACGAGGCGAAGAAGCCCGCAGAAACCGTTGAAGTCAAGCTGAGGGACCTGGTCCTGAACCTGCCGAAGGATTGGGCTGCGTCTGACACTGTCAACAACATGCGGCTGGCGACGTACGACATTCCTCCGGTCAAAGGGGACAAGGAAAAAGGCGAACTGGCGATCTCCACATTTGGGGGTGATGGCGGTGGTGTTGCCGCGAACCTTCAGCGATGGATCGGACAGTTTGAGGAAGACGGTCGCGAAGCCGCGGTAAAAAAAGGAACCGTCGGTGAGAACGCTTATCATATCGCCGACATTTCCGGCACTTACAAGAAATCTGTTGGGCCTCCAATCCTCGGCAAGTCAACGCCCGCCAAAGATTATCGGATGCTGGGCGTGATTGTGCAGGTCAAAGGCAAGGGCGTGTACTTTTTGAAGCTCACCGGGCCCGATGCCACCGTAAAAGCCCAGGCTGACGCGCTGCGCGCTGCCTTTGGGGCGAAGACCGAGGGTGAAGACGATTACAAACTTGAGATCTGATCGCAGGTCAGCTGCCGTTTAAAATTGACGAGCCGTTCCTGACGGCGAGTGTTGATTGACCCTGAGCCGCAAGGCGCTAGCCGCGGGTGTTTGCTTTTTTTTATGACACGCACCCGCAGCTAGCGCTTTGCGGCTCATTCAATCAACAACCGGCAAGCTGCCCGCGGTGAGCCCACATTTGATGAAGCCGTTTTTTTCAGAATGAGTCCACAACTTGACGACCTCTAACGCGGAGTCATCCTCTGATTCACAAACCAGCGGTGACCACGACGCCCAGCCGCAGACCGAATCGCTATCGGTAGACCATGGGTACGATCGAATCTTCTGGTTCACGTACATTTCCAACGGCTTGACCACGCTCGCGAACGGGATGATGGTCCGTTATGCAGATTTTGTCGATCTTATTGGAGGCGATGAACAGCAACTGGGACTGATCGTCGGCGTTGGCATGATCGGCAGCATTGTGATCCGCCTGGCCCAGGGTGAAGCCATCGATCGCTGCGGATCGGCTCGAGTCTGGTTCTGGTCAGTGGTCATTTATTCTCTTAGCCTGATCCTGCATCTCGCGGTCTCATCCGCCTCCACACCGGCTGTGTTTTTGGTCCGCGCGCTGATGCAGGCTGGCCTCGCCGGTATTTTTGGGTCGTCCATCACTTTTGTGGCGCTGCGAGTCCCGGCTAAACGCATGGCAGAAATCATAGGGGCTCTGGGAACGTCCGGATTTCTGGGGCTGATGATCGGACCGCTTATCAGCGACTGGCTGGGCAGCGGTCACGCACCGGCCGAGCAAATGGTGTCGCAAATGTTCTGGACCGCCACCGTGCTCGCGGTCGGTTCGGCCGTTGTGACGTGGTTTGCCACGCGGGGAGCCGCAATGCCGGTTCATCATTCGCGTCCCTCATTGCTGCAGGTCATTCGCAGGCATCATCCGCTGATGATCTCGGCGACAGCCGCCGTCATGGGAGCCGGATTCGCCATTCCTGCGACCTTCCTTCGTCCGTTTGCGGTTGAGCTGAATATTTCCAGCGTCGGCCTGTTCTTTGTGGTTTACGCGCTCATGGGATTTGGTGCTCGGCTTGCGTCACGTTCTTTGTTTGAAAGGTTCGGCAACCGGCCGTGGATCTCCGTTGGCCTGGTGTTGCTTACCATCAGTTATCTGTTCTACATTCCCGTGACAAAGACGTGGCATCTGATAGCACCGGCAGCGATCGCCGGGGTAGCTCACGCGTTGCTGTTTCCTTCCATAATGTCAGCCGGCACGGCTGCGTTTCCACGCCAGTCGATGGGAGTCGCAACGTCGTTGATTCTGGCCATGTTCGATGTCGGCACTTTCATTTCCGCCCCGCTGATTGGCATCTTTCTCCGTATCGCGAGACCGTTGACTCCCAACGCCTATCCATGGATGTTTGGGGGCGTGGCCTGCGTTTTTGCGGCGGTCACTGTTGTTTTCCTTTTGAGTTCTGCCGCACGGCCGCACCGCACTGCGGAATAACTGTTGTGGAGTCATCCTTGAGCGACAATTTGTCTCAGTCAATTTCAAATCGTGCGATGTCAAATCATGCGATGTCAAACCTGTGGCCAGTGATGGACGATGCTATTCGGGCCGTCTTTGAATCAATGCTGGCTGACGGTTCCTGGGGCCGATATCACGGGCCTCACTGCGATCAGCTGCGCGCTTCGCTGATGGATTATCATCAGACCGAACACGCGATTCTGTGCAGCAGCGGGACTTCGGCTGTGGAGCTCGCCCTGCGTTCGGTCCCGGTGGGCCAGGGCGATGAAGTGGTGATGGCGGCATATGATTTCAAAGCCAATTTCATCAACGTGCTCACGCTGAGAGCGACGCCCGTTCTTGTGGACGTGCAGCCTCGGTTGCCTGTGATGGATGTGAGTCAGCTGGAACGGGCCTGCTCGGCTCGCACGAAGGCCATAATCGTGTCGCATCTGCATGGTTGCCTTGCGCCGATGGATCAGATTTGCGACTTCGCAAGAGCCCGCGGAATCAGCGTGATTGAAGATGCGTGCCAGTCCCCGGGGGCTTTGATCGGTGGTCGGCGAGCGGCCGCGGTTGGTGATGTTGGCGTGCTGAGTTTCGGCGGGAGCAAGCTGCTGACAGCCGGGCGCGGCGGTGCTGTGATTACTTCCAGCATGACGATGGCCCAGCGGATTAAGCTGTACACACAGCGTGGAAATGAGGCGTATCCGCTATCTGAAATGCAGGCCGCCGTCCTGCTGCCTCAGCTCAGGCAGCTCGATGATCGAAACAGACTGCGATGCCACCAGGCGACTCAGTTTTGTCGGGAACTGAATAGTTCTACGGAATTTGAACCGACCATGTCCGTCGCGACGCAGGGTGATCGGCCGTCGCTTCCGTGTTTTTATAAGATGGCTTTTTGGCTGTCACCGAACGCGGGAACAACTGGCCGCGAGCAGTTGTGCAGAAACGCGTGCATGGCCGGGATTCCGCTCGATCCAGGGTTTCAGGCATTGCATCTGATTCACGGCCGCCAGCGTTTTCGAGCCGTCGGGGACCTGACTCATGCAACCGATCTGCATCATCAACTGCTCACCATGCACCACACGGTCCTCCTGCAGTCAGACGCCGAGATTGTTGCGATGGGCCTCAAACTGGCGAAACTCGTGCAAGAAATCTCGCATCGCAGTTCGACGTGATTTACCGAGGGAAACCAAAAGGAAACCAAAAGGGGACATTCTACTGATTTGGGTTGCTGGGCCTTCCTCGGGGTCGAAGAGATGACTCAAGGCCGAGCTGTTTTGCGGTTGTCGTCTGCCAGCGAGTATCGCCTAATGGGGCCCCCCGCGCATGACTTTGGCGGAGCGATTTGAGTTCGGCTTCGGTAGTTTGGCCTTTCACTTGACGCGTGCATTGTGCAGGCTTCAGAATTGGACCGTCGCACAGCATGCCCTCAGGACCACTGCGTGCCGTGGGCTTCAAATTCGACCACTCCCAGTCTGGACTTCGCTCAACCATATTCGCCCACAGCGGATTGCGCTCCACGTAACGCAACACCGTTAGGTAGTGCTCATCTGACTGAACCGGAAACGCTTTAGAACGGCCCTGCCACACATAGCCACCGCCTTTGTAGTGTCGATAATACCGCCGAACGTGAGCGGTCATCATCCATTGCATCCAGCGACTCAGGTCTCCATCTTCACGCGCCCACAACAGCAAAAGAAAATGGTTTGTCATCAGACAAAAACCAGTCAGCCGCATCGCCACCTTCTCGTGGGCCTCCCGCATCAGGTTTACAGATGCTGCAAAATCGTCGTCTTTGTGGAAGAACTCGCTGCGGCCATTGCTCCTGTTCAGGACTTGGTAGACAAAACCACCGCGAGAAGGTCTGGATGTTCGTGGCATTCTCGTCGCTTAGCACCAACCGTATCACCTGTAAAGTAGAATGTCCCCTTTTGTGATTTGCAGTTCCTTCTCTACTGCGAGGCTCGTGACCCACTCGTCAGCACCTTCAAACGCGGCGTCCAACCAACGGCATGTCCAGTTCTGGCGGGAGATCATTTCCGGGCCGGTGCGAGCGTTGTGATAGAAGCTCACGACCGTTGTTTCGATGTAAATTCGCGTTATTGGTTAAAGGTTCACAGTTCTGTGGCAGAACGAATTGCGATCTATGCGTCTGGCGATTAGCCGGACGTATAGATCGTGCGTTGCACGCACATCAACACTGGCCAGTGCAGCCCCGAGCGATCGTCTGCCCAGGATCGCTAAACGCGCCCGCCTTTTGCCGAAGAACTCGGTCAGCTTACCGAGATGGTCCTCACTGGAAGCAATGGCGTCGCGTCCGTACCCGGATTCAGAGCTAACTGAAACTCGGCATCCGCAAAGATGAAGCGGTGACTCATGGTGTTAGCAGCAAAGGCCGCCAATAAAATGGAATACTGGTAATGTCTTCGAGTCAGGCGGTGCATGAAGCACTGTCGCTCGCTGGGCCTGCGGCACAGGCCCGTTCCCAAAACAGCCTCAAGGGACAGGGGCTGGCGAATCTATTCACAATCTGGCAGAAGCTCACTGCAAGGAGATGAACCGCCCGGTGCGGACCCGCACGCCGGGTGGTGTGGGAGGGGCCTCGGACCAATCCGGGTCCCTATCCCGATCTTTGTTCGGCGATTACTTCACTATTGCTGGTAGCTGCATTTGGATTCGGTATCGCCCGTCCGAAAACAAGGCTCGGGCCCGACCGAGATTGATTCGCTCAGTCGCATCTGGATTGTGATTGGAGTTGTGGATCGCCCAATCGATATGGATTGGATCGTCCGCATCACTTGTTGGTCCGGAAAGCACAAGGTGAAGGTGTTCAGCATACGCTCGCCGTTCAGTTACGACAACTTCCTTTGGAAGACCACTGTCGCCGGTCGCAGCCACGACGGCGAGTTCACAAAGACGACCCGCACGTGTAGGCGAAAACAGTAAGTGTGCGTCGCATTGCTCGATGAGACACACGAGTGCCTTGCATCGCTCACAGTCGCAGCTGTAGATTTGATTCTTTAGGTCATTTGAGGTTGTCATGTCGAGAGCCTTTTGCAGGTCTTCCGGGAGGATGAGGGGGCCATTCAATGTCGCACTTTTCTTGTCGACTGTGACCTCACGCTGCTGTCGCGTAGTAGCCGAACGTTAGCGTAACCGGGCGGCGCCGTTACGTTGATTTCAGATTTCGCCGGATTCGCCGCTCCTGTTCACGCAATTGTTCGTCGTGGCCTGCATTAAAGGAGAGCGTCGAGGAAGTCGAATAATCCGACGACCAGACAAACTCTGGCGACGTCGTGTCTCGGCACCGATTCGATACACGTCGTTGTCGAACTCATCCGCAAGTCTGTGCCGGATCTCGCGTATCTCTTCTGTAATTGGATTATGAACCATCGTTGATCCCCATCAATTCGTCAGGCGTGCAAATAATTGGCGGCTCAAAGCCTGAGTCACGGCACACTTGTTCGATGCGTCCCCGCAACGATGCGTTTGCGATGTGCTTAAAATTCCACGTCAGGAGGTATTTTACACCATTCACGGCCGCAATGGCGATGTGAAATGCGTCGCGAGGCTCCGATGGTGGAATTGCCTTGCCAGCAATCAAGGCGGCGGCCAGTGTATCCACCTGGTCAGATGATTCAATCAGATCAATGTCCTTCACCACTTCGAGTCGCTCTGCCGCAGCCGACTTGTCGCCGTCTGAGCATTCGTCAAGGACGAGCTGGGAAATGAGCACTTTGAAGTGCTGGGCGCTGTCCAGCCACCAACTTCGCGTCACTTGTTGGCGCCCTGCCACAAACGCGTCACGATGGATTCGTCCCGCGATATGACCCACTATCGTTGTCTCGATGTAGACGGTGTCCATAGCAGGGTTCTATTACCACTCAGGTTTCAAATAACAAGGTCGAGAGTTGACGTTGCAGAGCGAAGCGACCCAGTCGGCCTATTCGGGCTCGCGTTCATCCCTTGGCTCGGCGACCGTTTGACGATCGCCACGGGCTGACCGTTCAGATGCGGTGCGAAAATCGTCCGGGTGCTCCGCCATGTATCGCATTCGGCTATTGTACATGATCACCATTTGTTCCGTCGAGTATTGGTGAGGATAGCCCCTCGACGGAAAGTATTGTGAATTCCAGATTTCGAATGGGCCATCGAGCCGTCCGGTAAATTCGTTTTGATCTTGTTCACCGTCAAGTTCAAGCAGACGGATTGTGCCGTTCTTGAAGTCATGATCCGCGCGAAGCGCCCCTAGGTGGACGGCGAGCACGAAGGCTTCTTGTTTCCACGACCAGTTCCGCAAAAGGCCGAAGACTACGAAGCACAGGGACGCAAGGAGCGATAGAGTGATCGCCGCGATCAGAAGTCGGCCTCTCGCGAGTTTCACCATCGCACGGCTCCAATAGTCTGGACGAACGATTTAAGATCACCCGGCAGCGGCGGGTGATTATCAATTTCAAACGACGCCATACCGCTGCTCGGCGTGCATCTATTTGGTACGCCTGTCATGGCGTATGACTAATGGGGTGCCGCTTCTGTTACAGGAAGCCAGTCCCCTGTACGAGAACGAAGATCCTTTGGAAGGCAGCATACCAACTGTGACTCCGATCGAACAAGTAC